>Ga0210143_1000042_pt1 | contig 23958 bp, 19 predicted proteins | sample MayberryNW_TuleC_2_FD_185527 | JGI IMG/M metagenome (GOLD analysis project Ga0210143, IMG submission 185527) | Wetland microbial communities from San Francisco Bay, California, USA, that impact long-term carbon sequestration - MayberryNW_TuleC_D2... | ecosystem: Environmental > Aquatic > Marine... | reverse complement strand
CCGCCCGACGCCGACGACCTCGTGCAGGACGACGGCAGCCGCCCGATGCCCAACGTGCCGATCGGGGACCACCGCTGATGCGCACCTACGCCCAGGCCAAGGAGTTCGCCCAGCAGCAGCACCGCACCGGGTCGAGCGCCTGGCACAACCTGTGCCAGATGTTCTCCCGGCAGTGCGTCGGGGCCGCACCGTTCGGCGCCTCCGCGCGCGAGGCGTTCAACGCCACCCCGCCCGAGCACCGGCACCAGTCGACCCCGCCGCCGCCCGGCGCGATCGCGTACTACGGCTTCGCCGACCACGGGGCCGGCCATGCGGTCTTCGCGGTGAACGGCGGCTTCGTGTGGTCCAACGACATCCTCCGCTCCGGAAAGATCGACCGGGTCCGCTGGGACGTCTTCCCGAGCAGGTGGCGGCTCCCCTACCGCGGCTGGATCTCGCGGACCCCGTCCGGCGAGCTACCGGTCCAGCGGCGTGGCGACGAGGACGACCTGCCCGCTTACCGCCAGGGCCGCAAGGTCTACTCCAGCAAGATGCGGTTCAAGCAGGACGACTCCGACAGCGTGTGGAACATCCAGGTCGCCCTGATGGCACGCGGCTTCGAGTTCGAGGACGGGCCCAGCGCGTACTACGGGCTCCACACCCGTCGGTGCGTGGCCGTCTTCCAGCGCCGCCGCGGGTGGGTCGGCCGCGACGCCGACGGCATCGCCGGCCCGCAGACGGTCGCCCGGCTGGGTCTGGTGTGGGTGGAGGGGTGAGCGGCAGGTGACCGACAGGTGACCGACATCGTCGACCTCCGCGATTCCGGCAGCGGTGCCGACAGCGGTGCCGACAGCGGTGCCGACCGCGCCGCCCGCCCCGACGCCGAGCAGCTGCGGGCGTCGGCCCGGGGGTGGCACGGCGTGCAGCTCGCGGTGCTCGGCTTCATCGGCCTCTGCGGCGCCCTGCACGACGCAGAGGCCGCGGCCGGACCGCCGTGGGTGCAGCTGCTGGCTGCCGCGCTGGTGATCCTCGCCCTGGTGGTGGCGTGCGTCGCGACCGTGCTGGTGGCCGCCGAGGCCTGGCCGGTGCGCGACGCGGCGGGCAGCGACGACGGGCGGGCCCGGCGGACGGTCGGCCACCTGCGCGTCGGCATCGCGCTGACGTTCGTCGCCGTCGGGCTCGCGGCGCTGGCCACCACCTCGTCCTGGTGGCCGGCCGACCCCGACGGCGGCCTCGTGTCGGTGGCCACGGCGCGGGGGTCGCTGTGCGGGCAGCTGCTCGACTCCTCCGACGGCACCGTGCAGCTCGACCTGTCCGGCCGCCGCGTCGCGATCCCGCTCGACCAGGTGACCGGGATCGAGCCGGTCGCCGGCTGCCCGGGCTGAGGAGCCTGCCGGAGCCGGAGTCAGGTGGACGCCGTGGCGAACGCCGCGAGGGTCCCGCGCCGGTGTGCCAGCCACTGGTCCAGCCAGCCGGTGAACAGCGCCGGCGGCATCGGCCGGGCGACCAGGTAGCCCTGCGCCTGGTGGCAGCCGGTCCGGGCGAGCTGGTGCCAGGCCTGCTCGGTCTCGACACCCTCGGCCACGACGACCAGCGACAGGTTGCGGCCCAGGTCGACGATGGACCGCACGATCATCAGGTCCTCGACGTCGCGTCCCAGGTCGGTGACGAAGCTCTTGTCCACCTTCAGCTCGTCGACCGGCAGGTGGCGCAGGTTGGACAGCGACGAGTGCCCGATGCCGAAGTCGTCGATCGCCAGCCGGACACCGAGCGAGCGCAGCGAGTGCAGCGCGGCGATCGAGCGGGTCGGGTCGCTCATCACCGTGCTCTCGGTGATCTCCAGGGTCAGCAGCGGTGCCGGGACGCCGTGCCGGTCCAACAGGTCCGTCACGACGTCGGTCAGCCCGTCGTCGGCGAGTGACCGGGCGGAGAGGTTCACGGCGACTCCGAGCGCGCGACCGTCGCGCAGCCACTCCGCGCACGCCGCCAACGCCTGGTCGAGCACCTGCTCGGTGAGCGCACGCATCAGTCCCGCTCGTTCGGCGAGCGGGATGAAGTCGTCCGGGGCGAGCACGCCGTGCGAGGGATGGTCCCAGCGGGCGAGGACCTCGACGCCGCTGACGGACCCCGTCGCGAGGTCCGCCTTCGGCTGCACGTGGATGGTGATCGCCCGGGCATCGATCGCGGACCGCAGGTCGGTGACCAGCGCGAGCCTGGCCGGGCTCGAGGTCTCGAGGTCGGCGTCGAAGACCCGCACGCCCCCACCGGCCGACTTCGCGGCGTACATCGCCACGTCTGCGCGCTTGAGCAGCCCGCTGACGTCGGTCGCCTGGGCCGGCGCCAGCGATGCGCCGATCGACGCGCCGACCTGCACCGGGATCCCGTCCAGGTCCGTGGGGTGATGCAGCTCCGACAGGACGGCCTGGGCCACCGACCGCGCGTGCGCCGCGTCGACGCAGTCGGGCAGCAGCAGGGCGAACTCGTCGCCGCCCAACCGGGCCACCGTCACCGTCGGGCCCACCGCGTCGAGCATGCGCGCAGCGACCGCCTTCAGCAGCTCGTCGCCGTGCTGGTGACCGAGCGTGTCGTTGATGTCCTTGAACCCGTCCAGGTCCATGATCATGACGGCGAACTGCACGGTGCCGCCCTCGCGCATGAGGTCGAGCTCCTCGTCGATGCGGCGCTGGAGCAGCACCCGGTTCGGCAGCCCGGTCAACGCGTCGTGCAACGACTCGTGGCGGAGCTGGTCGATCAGCCGGCTGTTCTGCAGCGCGACACCGGCGTGGTTGGCCACTGTCTCGAGCAGACGCAGGTCGCTGACGTCGAAGGTGCGAACGTCGCCCAGCCGGTCGGCGACGGTGAGCGTGCCGATGACCCCCGCGTCGCCGCGCAGCGGCACGACGACCGCCTCGCGCCACCGCCGCGCCGCCAGGTGCGCCCGCGCCGCGACTTCCCGTCCGCCGCGCGGCATGAGCAGCGGGCGCAGCTCGACGCCGGGCTGCAGCGCCGAGGGGTCGTCCGGCCGGAGCTGCAGGCTCACCCGCTCCAGGCGGCCGCTGGGGCTGAGCGCGATCCGCACCGAGCTCGCTCCGGTCCCGAAGAACATGATCTCGGCGTGCTCGCTGCGCAGCAGCTCCTTCGCCTCTGCCAGGACGCTGCCCAGCGTCCCGTTCACCTCGGGCGTGCTGGTGACGGCTTGGCTGAACCGGTAGAGGCGCTCGAGGCTCAGGTGACGTTCGGACAGCCGGGAGTACGCCCGGTAGCCGGTCACCAGGAAGGCACCCGCTCCGACTGCCGGCAGCACGCTGATCGGCGAGTCGTCGAAGGCGTAGACGCCGAGGACCGCGACCGTGGTGACGCCCATGGCGAGCGCCGGGTAGATCGCGATCTCGGCAACCATGCCACGAACCGACAGCGACCTCTCGTGCAGCCCGATGACCAGCTGCGTGGTCGCGGCGTCCAGGACCGCAGTCGCGGCGACGGCGACGTAGACCGCCAGGAGCCAGCGCCAGCCGAAACCCTCGGCGTCCCCGAGCACCCGCGAGTACAGGGTGACCGCCAAGACGCCGTCGGTGGCCTTGAGCGCGAGGTTGTAGGCGAGCTTGAGCCCGCGCTGATGGCGGTGGAAGACGTAGGCGAAGGCGCCGCCGGTCACCAAGCCGGCGACGAGGGCGCCAGGAGAGGCGAAGGCCAGGCCGAGCACCAGGGGGATCTCGCTCAGGGCGAGGGTCTGCGCCTCGCGCTTGACCTGGACGTGCAGGACGAAGACCTCGGCGACGACTGCCATCGCGGTCAGCGCCAGGTAGGCGGCCAGCTCCTCACCGGTGACGGGCACCGGGACGACGCCGCCGAGGGCGGCCAGCGAGGCGGAGACGGTGACGAGCACGGCGACGACGCCGGCGACGGCCCACCACTGCGACGGCCGCGTGGCCAGCAGCCTGCGACGCCATCCGGCGACTGCCATGCCCCCACCTCCCCGTCAGGTATCGGCGGCAACGCCCAGACGTTGAGCCCGGACGTCAGCCCCAGCTGCCGGTCGCCCACGAGGAGCCCGCCCACGACGACCCCGCCCACGACGACCCCGCCCACGACGACCCGTTCCAGGCACCGCCGGACCAGCTGGTCTCGGTTGCCTCGGCGACGGCACGGGTGACCGTCGAGTACGGCTTGCCGAAGATGTCCTTCTCGCCGGTGAGCGGCACCCCGTCCAGCACGAGGCGGGCCGAGCCGCGCGCGGCGTCGAGGCTGCCGGTGCCGGTCGACCGGAGGAAGGTCTGGACGGCGAGCGGCGCCGGTGCCTGGCCGGCCGCCCAGACGTCGACCAGGCCGTTGCCCTGGGCCTGCTGGTTGGCTGCAGGAAGGGTCCGCGCCGTCTGCGTCAGCAACGCCTTGACCTGGTCCGGAGAGAGCCAGGGCCGCTGGTCGAGCAGCAGCGCGGCTGCACCGCTGACGACGGCGGCCGCCTGCGACGTGCCGCTGCCCTTGAAGAACCGGTCCTCGAACGCCGCGGTGGAGCCGAACGTGACGTCGGCGTAGGAGCCGGGGACGCGCAGGCCCTGCAGCGAGGCGCCGGGCGCGACGAGGTCGGGGTTCCGCGTCCCGTCGCCCCGTGTGGAGAAGTCGGGGATGGTGTCGTCGCTGATCGACGGCGTGCCCCGACTGTCCTCAGCGCCGACGGCCAGGACGAAGGGATCCTGCGCCGGGTTGAGAAGCTTGCCGGTGCCGGTGCCGTCGTTGCCGGCCGAGACGACGACCACGACGCCCTTGAGCCAGGCGACCTCGGCGGCGTAGGCCAGCGGGTCGAGGACGTAGCTCTGCAGCGACGGGGTCCCGAACGAGAGGTTGAGGACCCGGATGTTGAGTCCCGGATCCTTGCGGTGCTGCACGACCCAGTCGATGGCCGCTATCACCTGCGAGACGTCGGTGCGGCCCTGGGCGTCGGCGACCTTCAGGCTGATGACCCGGGACTCCGGGGCCATGCCGGTGTACGTCGTCGACGAGGAGAACGAGCCCTCGTTGGCAGCGATGATCCCGGCCATGAAGGTCCCGTGGCCGAACGTGTCCACGTACCTCGTCGCAGAGCTCTGCGACTCGAACGAGAGGTCCGGCCCGTTGACCACCTTGCCCGGCGCGTCCAGCCCGACGACCGGTGCCACGCCGGAGTCGATGAGCGCCACGTCGACGCCCTTGCCGGTGGCGCCGGCTCCCCACATCCGCTTCGCGCCGGTGACCTGCGCGACGTTGTACATCGAGCCGGCGTCGGTGTTGGCGTCGTACCGCGCGCCCTGCAGCTCGAGACGCGCGTCCGGCGTCACGCCGAGCACGCCGGCCGACCGTCGGAGCTTGTCGACCGCCCCCGTCGGCATCGTCACGATCGCCGCGCCGAGACCGCGCAGCTCCCGGTCCACCGTCCCCCCGAGGGACGCCACCCGGTCGCCGACCGCTGCCAGCGCGCCCGAGGACGTGCGCACGACGAAGCGAGCGGACTCCCCCGAGGCGGGCGACGGCGCAACAACCGAGGTGGACGTGGTCGGCACGGCGAGCAGCGCCGCCACGGCAAGTGCCGCGACGAGCGCCTGGAGCCGGCCGGACCGAGCCGACCGGGTCAGGTCCACGAACTCCCCCATGACGCCGACGACTGCTGCAGACCCGTGGGTCGCGGCAGCCGCGGCGTCGGCACGATGCGTGCAGCCATTGCGCTCTCCCCTGTGCTGAGCGTCAGGCGACTCCTGACACAGTGAGTGAGTATCTAGACACGCTCCGTGTTGTTACCGGTTTTGGTCAAGACGTCACCCACCCGGCCCAGGCCATCGGGCACGAACCGGGCACACCGGGCGGCGCCGAACGCCACGAGGCACCGGGGTGCCGGCCTCGGTCGTACACCGCGAGCCCGGGTTCCGACGGCTGGTGCCCTGATCGAGAAGGTCCGGAACAGGTCAAGTCCTTCAAGTCGCGTGCCCCGGCGCCGATAGGACTCCTCATGGGCTGGTCTCGGCGCGTCCCGGCGGTGGGCTGATGCTGGCCGCGCTCTGGGCGCTCGCAGGCGGCGCGGTCTCACTCGTCATGGTCTCCGTCACGCTCCGCAGCAAGCCGGCCGACCCGCTGCCCGGCCTGCTGCTCGCCGCCGGCACCGCCCTGCTGTCGGCCGCCCACGCGGTGGCGCTCGTCGACGGCTCCTCCCCGTCGTACGCCGACGTGCCCGGCCTGCTCGCCTATCCCGCGCTGGCCGCCGCTGTGACCGCCTTCCAGCGCGACCGGGTCCGCCGGGACCGCGACAGCCTGCTGGACGCCCTGGTCGTCACCGTCGCCGCCGCCCAGGTGGGCTGGCTGGTCGTGCTCGAGCCGGTGCTCTCCGACAGCTCGGAACAGCTGGCCACGACGGTCCTGACCGGCGCGTACGCCCTCTGCTACCTGCTCGTCATCGGCGTCGGGGCACGGCTCGGCTTCGCCCTGCTGGGCTCGGGCGATGCCGCCGGGCGCCTGCTGCTCGGCGGGCTCTTCATCGGCGTGGCCGCCGAGGTGGCGGCCGCAGTCTCCGGCGTCGACGCCGTGGCGATCGGCTGGCTGGCCGGCTTCGCCCTGCTGCTGCTCGCCGTCCGGCACCCGGCGATGGCCGAGCCACGGCCGGCCCCGGACGGGTCGGCCCGGCTGGCCACCGTCTGGCGCTTCGTCGTGCTGCTCGCCCTGGCATGTCTGGTCTCACCCGTCCTGGTGCTGACCCACGCCACCCGAGGCGGGGTCACCCAGGCGGCGGTCGTCCTGGGGTCCTCGGTCTTCCTCTTCACGTTGGCGCTGCTGCGCATCGTCAGCCTGCTCAGCCAGCTGCGCCGCACGCTGCACCGCGAGCACGTCCTCCGCGAGGCCACCGGCTCCCTGGTGGGCGCTGCCAGCAGGGCCGGCGTCCGCGACGCCGCGCTCGCGGCCGCGCTGGAGCTGGTGGACCGGCCGGGCAACCGGGCCGGGCGGGCCTGGCGCATCGACGGGGACCCCGGCGGCACAGTCGCCCAGGCCTCCGACGACGAGGACGTGGCCACCTTCCTCGACGCGGCCGAGCTGGCCGCCTTCCCCGACCCGGACGAGGGCATCGGCCTGCTCTCCGGGCCGTCGCTGCTGCACGCGACGCTCGGCGTGCCGAGCATCCACACGCTCGTCCTCGTCGCCCTGCCCGCCCGCGGCGCGGCGCGGGAGGCGGCCGTCGTGTCCGTCGAGCACGCCCCGTCGACGCGCACGGTCGCCGCCCTGCGCTCGCTGGCCGCCACCATGCACCTGGCGCTCGAGCGCCTCGATGTCGGCGAGATCATGGTCGAGCGCCGCAGCGAGCGCCGGCTGCGGCTGATGCTGCAGTACGCCTCCGACGTGATCTGCATCCTCGACCACGACCTGACGATCGTGCACGTCACACCCGCGGTCGAGCCGATCGTCGGCATGCCGGCCCCCGAGCTGCTCGGCATGAACTGGCTGGACGTCGTCGCCGACGTCGACCGCGAGGCGGCGCGCGACCTGGTGAGCCTGGCGCAGGGAGGCCGGCCGGCCCGGGGCGAGGTGCGGCTCAACACCGAGGAGGGGCTCACCCGGCACGTCGACGCGGTCGTCACCGAGGTCATCGACGAGGACCTGATGGGCTTCGTCGTCACCTGCCACGACATCACCGACCGGCACGAGCTCGAGCAGCAGCTCACCCACCAGGCCTTCCACGACGCCCTCACCGGCCTGGCCAACCGCGCGCTGTTCCGCGACCGGCTCGGCCACGCGATGGCGCGGGCCCGTGGTGGCGGCGGCTACGCCGTGCTGTTCGTCGACCTCGACGACTTCAAGACCGTCAACGACAGCCTCGGCCACGCAGCGGGCGACGAGCTGCTGCGCGAGATGACCACCCGGTTGCGCACCTGCCTCCGCGAGGGTGACACGGCGGCGCGTCTCGGCGGGGACGAGTTCGCCATCCTGCTCGAGGACGTCACCGGCGACGACGACTGCACCGACATCGCCCGGCGCCTGCTCGAGTCGATGGCGCTGCCGTTCCAGGTGAACGGGACCGAGGTGACCACCGGCGCGAGCATCGGCATCGCGGTCGGCGGCGTCGGGTCGGCCTCCGCCGAGGACCTGATGCGCAACGCCGACCTCGCGCTGTACGACGCGAAGAACGCCGGCAAGAACCGCTTCGCCGTGTTCGCGCCGACCATGCACGAGGCGGCTCTCGCCCGGCTGTCCCTGACCAGCGACCTCCGGCACGCCATCGAGCGCTCGGAGCTGGTCGTGCACTACCAGCCGCTCGTGGCGCTGGCCTCCGGCGGCATCCTCGGGCTGGAGGCCCTCGTCCGGTGGCAGCACCCGAAGCTCGGCCTGCTGCCACCGGGGCAGTTCATCGGCCTCGCGGAGGAGACCGGCCTGATCGTGCCGATCGGCCGGATGGTGCTGCAGATGGCGCTGCGCGACGCGGTGCGGTGGCAGCGGACCTACGAGGAGCACGGCACCCTGCACATGGCCGTCAACCTGAGCGGCCGGCAGCTGCAGGACGCCTCGATCGTCGACGACGTCCGCACCGCCATCAAGGCCAGCGGCATCGATCCCTCGACGGTCGTCCTGGAGATCACCGAGAGCGTCCTGCTGCCCGGCGACGGGGTGATCGTCGAGCGGCTGCACGCGCTGGCCGCCCTCGGCATCCACCTCTACATCGACGACTTCGGCACCGGCTACTCCTCGCTGAGCTACCTGCAGGCGCTGCCGGTGGACGGGCTGAAGCTGGCGCAGGAGTTCGTCGAGTCCCTGCCCGGCACCGAGACCGAGTCCGGGCTGGTGCGCACCATCCGCGACCTCGCCGACACGCTCGGGCTGTCGGCGGTCGTCGCCGAGGGCATCGAGCGGCCCGAGCAGTGGCACTCGTTGCTGTCCCTGGGCTACCACGTCGGTCAGGGCTTCCACCTGGCCGTGCCGATGCCGGCGGACCAGGTGCCGGAGTTCCTCTCCGGCGTCGTCCGCCCCGGCGACGGCGCCTGGGAGCGGTCCCTCGACGGGACCGCGCCGGTCAGCGGGGGCTGAGGCCCCCAGGGTCCTCGGCGTCGTCGGGGTCGTCGGGGAGATCACCGCCGTCGTCGCTGCCGTCGGCGTCGTCCCCGTCGTCCGCGTCGTCCGGGAGGTCGATGCGCCCGATCTGGCGGTTCATCGAGCGGATCAGCAGGTACGTCGCCCCGCCCAGCAGCGCGACGACCAGGAAGCCCAGGACACCCGGGCTGACGTCGTTGTCGTCGACGGCGAGCCGGACGGCAGCCGCAGCGACGTCAGCGACCGCCGTCGCGCTCACCGCCGGGCCCCGGCGTTCTCGCGGATGCCGGCGAACAGGTCGTCCTCCGGCGTCGTCGTCGGCACGACGCTGCGCGCCAGCTCGAAGTCCTCGGTCGGCCACGCCTCTGCCTGCAGGTCGCGCGGGCAGGTGAACCATGGGCCGTCCGGGTCGACCTGGGTGGCGTGCGCCAGCAGGGCCAGGTCGCGGATCTCGAAGTAGTCGCTGCACGGCACGTGGGTCGTGACGTTGCGCTCCTCGCGGTCCTCCCAGCTCTCCAGCCACTCGCCGTAGGGCGACTCGAGGCCGGCGCCGAGCATCGCGTGGTGCAGCGCGGTGGTCCGGGCCTTGGTGAACGTCTGGTTGTAGTAGAGCTTCAGCGGCTGCCACGGCTGCCCCGCGCCCGGGTAGCGCTCCGGGTCGCCGGCCGCCTCGAACGCGTGCACCGAGATCTTGTGGCACATGATGTGGTCGGGGTGCGGGTAGCCACCGTTCTCGTCGTACGTCGTCATCACGTGCGGGCGGAACGACCGCACCAGGCGGACCAACGGCTCGGCCGCCACCTCGACGTCCATCAGGCCGAAGCACCCGTCGGGCAGCGGCGGCAGCGGGTCGCCCTCGGGCAGGCCGGAGTCGACCCAGCCCAGCCAGTCCTGCCGGACCCCGAGGATCTCGCGGGCCGCGGCCATCTCACGACGGCGCACCTCGGTCAGGTTGGCGAGCACCGACTCGTCGTGCTCCAGCTTGGGGTTGAGGATCGAGCCCCGCTCGCCGCCGGTGCAGGTGACGACATGGACGTCGACCCCCTCGGCGACGTACTTGGCCATCGTCGCCGCGCCCTTGCTGGACTCGTCGTCGGGATGGGCGTGCACCGCCATCAGTCGCAGGGCCTCGGCCGGCTCGGGGGACGTCACGCGATAATCAAAGCGCAGACTCCCGACGAGATTCCCCCGAGGTGCGCGTGCCCGCGAGCGGTGAGAGCCGGGGCAGACCGGCCGGCCGCTACGGCGAGGTCGGCCGCCGGCCCCCCAAGGTGCTGGTCGCGGGCGTCGTGGTCCTCGCGACCGCGTTCGTCGGCTGGGTGGTCTGGGCGGCGCTGGGCGCCACCGACCGCGACCCGGGCGGCGAGGTGTCGGGCTTCCGGGTGGTCTCCGACGAGCGGATCGACGTCCGGGTGCGGCTCGCGGCCGGCAGCGACGGACCGCTCGGCTGCACCGTGCAGGCCCTGGACCGGACCCGTGAGGTGGTCGGGGTGGCCGGGGTCGAGCTGGGGCCGAAGCGGTCCGAGCGCTGGGTGCGGGTCCGCACCCGCGAGCGGGCGGTCACGGCCACCTTGGGCCGCTGCCTGCCCGGCTGACGGCCGCTGCCTGCCCACCTGACCGACGGCTGTCCCACCCCGCTGGTTGGACGCCCCCACGGGGTGCATTGTTAGCCTCGAGGACTCCCCCCGGCGGACGATGCCGTCGGGTGGCCGTGCATTCCCTGACCATCCGTAGGAGACCGCCGTGACCGAGACCACCGAGAGCGTCACCTGGCTGACCCAGGAGGCGTACGACCGGCTGAAGGAGGAGCTCGACTTCCTCGCCGGCGAGGGCCGGCTGGAGATCTCGCGGCGCATCGAGCAGGCCCGCGAGGAGGGCGACCTGCGCGAGAACGGCGGCTACCACGCCGCCAAGGAGGAGCAGGGCAAGCGCGAGGCGCGGATCCGTCAGCTGCAGCAGCTGCTCGAGTCGGCCCAGGTCGGCGAGGCACCCAAGGCGCCGTCCGGGGTCGTCGCCCCCGGGACGATCGTGACCGCGAAGGTCGGCGGGGACACGATGCGCTTCCTGCTCGGGTCCCGCGAGGTCGCCGGCGACGGCATCGAGGTGTACTCGGAGAAGTCCCCGCTCGGCGAGGCCATCAACGGCAAGCAGAAGGGCGACACCACGAGCTTCGCGGCGCCCAACGGCACGACGGTCGAGGTCGAGGTCCTCGACACCGAGCCGTTCACCGGCTGACCCGCCGGGACCGGGCCGTCAGGTGCGGCCGGAGGTACGGGTGAAGCGGCGCGTCGACACCGGGATGAAGACCGCCAGGATGATGCCGATCCAGATGACGGAGTAGGCCACCGGGTGCTGCATGGGCCAGACGTCCGCCGGGGGCATCTGCGCGCTGGTGTTGCCGAACAGCTCGCGAGCGGCCTGGGTGACCGCCGAGATCGGGTTCCAGTTGGCGAAGGTCTCCAACGGGCCGGGCAGCGTCTGGCTGGGCACGAACGTGTTGGCGATGTAGGTCAGCGGGAAGATGACGACGAAGCACGCGTTGTTGACGACCTCCGGCGTCCGGACGAGCAGCGCGACGTACGCCGTGACCCAGGAGATCGCGTAGGCGAACGCCAGGATCAGCAGGTAGGCAGCGACCGCCTCGGGCACCGAGGTGTGCACCCGCCAGCCCACGATGAGCCCGGTCAGCGACATGATCGCCAGGCTGATCACGTTGATCGCCACGTCGGAGATCGTGCGGCCGAACAGCACGGCGGACGGCGCCATCGGCAGCGAGCGGAACCGGTCGATGATCCCCTTCTGCAGGTCCTCCGCGACGCTGTAGCCGGTGAACGTCGCGCCGAACACGACGGTCTGGACGAAGATCCCGGCGATCAGGAACTCCCGGTAGCCGACGCCCGGGACGTCGATCGCGCCGCCGAACACGTAGGCGAACAGCAGCACGAACATGATCGGCATCATGGTCGTCCAGACCACGAGGTCCGGGACCCGCTTGATCTTGATCAGGTTGCGCTTGGTGACGACCGACGCGTCGGACACCGCCTCCACGAAGGTGCTCATCGCGCTGCCACCTCCTCGTCGTCCTTGTCGTCGATGGAGTCGAGCCGGGTGCGCGGGAGCGGGGCCCCCGGGGACGGCCGGACGGTCTCGGTGCCCTCGTCGCCGTCGCCGCGGTCGGCGACGTCGGCGCCCTCCTCGTCCTCCGCGGAGTGCCCGGTCAGGCTCAGGAAGACGTCGTCGAGCGTCGGCCGCCGGATGCCGATGTCCTGCACCTCGATGCCCGCCTCGTCGAGCTCACGGATCGCGGTGACCAGGACCCCGGCCCCGCCCTGGACGGGCACCGTGAGGCGACGCTGGTGCTGGTCGACCGAGGCCTGACCCAGCCCGACCGGGGCCAGGACCCGCTGCGCGTCGTCGAGCCGGTCACGGTCCGCGATGACCAGCTCGAGCCGCTCGCCGCCGACCGCCGACTTGAGCTCGTCCGAGGTGCCCTCGGCGATGACCCGGCCGTGGTCGATGACCGCGATCTGGTGCGCCAGCCGGTCGGCCTCCTCGAGGTACTGGGTCGTCAGCAGCAGCGTCGTGCCGTCGCGGACCAGGTCGGCGATGACGTCCCACATGCCGAGCCGGCTGCGCGGGTCGAGCCCGGTGGTCGGCTCGTCGAGGAACAGCACCGGCGGCCGGGCCACGAGAGCGGCCGCCAGGTCGAGCCGGCGGCGCATCCCCCCGGAGTAGCCCTTGACCACACGGCTGCCCGCCTCGGCCAGGTCGAAGGTCTCGAGCAGCTCGGTCGCGCGCATCCGGCTCTCGGCCCGGCCGAGGTGGTAGAGCCGACCCACCATGTCGAGGTTCTCGAACCCGGTCAGGTGCTCGTCGACAGCGGCGTACTGCCCGGAGAGGCCGATGACCCTGCGCAGGGCCCGTGCGTCGGCGACGACGTCCAGCCCGGACACCGTCGCCCGCCCGGCGTCCGGCTTCATCAGGGTGCTGAGGATGCGCACGCAGGTCGTCTTGCCGGCACCGTTGGGGCCGAGCAGGCCGAGCACGGTGCCCTCGGGCACCCGCAGGTCGAGCCCGGTCAGGGCATGGACGTCACCGAAGCGCTTGGTCAGCCCTTCGGCGACGATGGCGTCAGTCATGGGGTCTCCCGGTCGTTCGGCTGTCCTGACATCCTCGTCGTGTGGTCTGACATCTCTCGACCCGATTTCTCATCGCCCGACGGTCAGGCGTTCCGCCGTCCCGCGGGACACGCGATACATCGCGTTAGTAGACACGATACATCGCGTTTGCGGTCCGTCAAGGTCCGGGTACGCCGGAGAGGCGGTCAGCCGAAGACGAGGGGGTAGCCGGCCGCGCGCAGCCGGGCCAGCACCTCCTCGCAGTGCTCCTCGCCCCGCGTCTCGAGCTCCAGCCGGACCTCGACCTCGTCGACCCGCAACCGGGCGTCGGTGCGCATGTGCTCGACCTCCACCACCGACGCGTCGGCGGCGGCCACCTCGGCCAGCAGCTGGACGAGGGCGCCCGGGTTGTCGCTGATGCGGGCCCGGAACGACAGGAAGCGGCCGGCGACAGCCAGGCCGTGGCGGAGCACCCGCATGAGCAGCAGCGGGTCGATGTTGCCCCCGGAGAGCACCACGGCCACCGGGGGCTCGAAGGCGCGCGGGTCGTCGAGGACCGCCGCGACCCCGACCGCGCCGGCGGGCTCGACGACCAGCTTGGCGCGCTCGAGGGTGAGCAGCAGAGCGCGTGAGATGGACTCCTCGGACACGGTGAGCACCTGGTCGACGTACCTCTGCACGAGGGCGAACGGCACCTGACCGGGGCATCCCACGGCGATGCCGTCGGCCATCGTCGTCATGCGGTCGAGGGGGACCGGGCAGCCGGCTGCCAACGAGGCGGGGTACGCAGCCGCGGTGTCGGCCTGCACGCCGACGACGCGTACGTCCGGACGGCTGGACTTGACGGCCAGCGCGATGCCGGCGAGCAGGCCGCCGCCTCCGGTGCACACGACGACGGTGCGGACGTCGGGCACCTGCTCCAGGATCTCCAGCCCCACCGTGCCCTGCCCGGCGACGATGTCGGGGTGGTCGAACGGGTGCACCAGCACGGCGCCGGTCTCCTCGGCGAAGGCGCGCGCAGCGGTCAGCGCCTCGTCCACCGAGTGGCCGTGGAAGCGCAGCTCCGCGCCGTAGGCACGGGTGGCCTGGACCTTGGGGATCGGCGCACCCTCGGGCATGAAGACCGTCGAGTGGATGCCGCGCAGCGACGCGGCCAGGGCGACGCCCTGCGCGTGGTTGCCGGCACTGGCCGCGACGACGCCGTGCCGCGACTCGTCCGGGGTGAGCCGTGAGATGCGCGTGTAGGCGCCGCGGATCTTGAACGACCCGGCCCGCTGGAGGTTCTCGCACTTGAGCCACACCGGGCCGCCGACCCGCTCGGACAACGGGCGCGACCCCTGCACCGGGGTGTCCCGGATGACCCCGTCGAGCAGCGAGCGCGCCGCCTTGACGTCGTCGAAGGAGACCGGCAGGGAGTCCATGGCGGCCAGTGTGTCAGGCGGTCGATCTGTCGTTCTGTCACTGGTCGAACGCCAGCAGCGAGGCGGTGAGGGTGTGCAGGTGGGTGCGGCCGGCCACCGGGCCGATCTCGCCCGCGGCGAAGAAGCCGGCGACGCCGCCGTCGCCGAGCGCACCGCGCACCGTGGCGACGTCGTGGTCGGCGGCCGGGAAGAGGCCGCTCCCCCGCCCCGTGCACGCCACCAGCAGGGCGCCGGCCGGCCTCGGCCGGCCGCCGTACGCGGCCGCGAGCATCGACCGCAGCTCGGCGTCCGCGGTGCCCGCGTCGCGCACGTGCACCTGCACGGTGCGGCCGACCGGCACCACGTCGCCGACCACCAGACCGGCCCGCTCCGTGTCGACGCCCACCACGCCGCGCACCAGGAAGTCGCCGGTCGAGTGCTCGTCGGCGTACTCGTCCATCGCGACGCCGAGCAGGACGCCGCCGGACACCAGCGCCTGCTCCTCGGGCGGCAGCTGCGCGACCAGCGCCTCGAGCCTGGTGGCCGCGGGGACGCCGGCCAGCTCGAGCACCGTGTCGCCGTCGGCAGCGGTGACCGTCATGACCGGACCCACCGGGCGGGCGCCCTGGCTGACCAGCGCCGTGCTGCCCGGACTGTCCGGTCCCTCGCCGATCACCACACCGACCGCGCCGCGGTCGTGCACCTGGCCGTCGACCATCAGCCGGGTCGACCCCGCGCCCTGCAGACCGGTCGCGAGCCCACCGGTGATGGTCAGCCCGGGCAGCGTCTGCGGCGACTGCTCGACGAACGCGTCGGCGGGGAAGGACCAGGGGTCGGCGAGCAGGACCATCCGCCCGTCCTCCGGGCGCTGCGGCGGGAGCCCGACGACGGCGATCGACTCGGACGTGCGCAGCACCTCGAGGTGGAAGGACCGCAAGGTCGTGCCGGGCAGCGCGGCGACGAGGACGCTGACCGCCGAGCCCAGCTCGACCGCCCGCCCGCCCCCCAGCACCCCGGGCGCGTTGCAGCCGAGCACGGTGCGCGCACCCGTCAGCTCGGCGGCGCGGGTCAGGGCGGCGCCGGCATCCTCCGGGTCGGACGCGCAGACGAACACCGCCGCCAGGTCGGGGGTCGCGCCGGCCAGCGCCGCCAGCGCCGGCCCGACGGCCTGCTCGGCCGCGACCAGCAGGTCGGCGTCGTCACCCAGGCCGTCCCCGCACCGCACCTCGCCCACGCACCCATCCTGAGACTTTGTGGACGCCGACACACCGGCGGGTCGGCAAGTCGGGTGCGCGAGGGTCCACAAGAGGGGTGGGCGGGGGCTGGGGGGGTCCTGGTACGGGCCCTGGGAATCGCCCGCCTCCGGACGTACGGTCGGGACCATGCAGCGACCGAGCACCTTGGGCGAGCTGCGGGCCACGGGGCACGCACACCAGTCCGTCAAGCAGGAGATCCGCGCCAACCTGGTGGCCGCCATGCGGTCCGGGAGCCCGCGGTTCGACGGGATCGTCGGCTTCGACGAGACCGTCCTGCCCGCCCTCGAGCGCGCGCTGCTGGCCGGTCACGACGTCGTCCTGCTCGGTGAGCGCGGCCAGGGCAAGACCCGGCTCATCCGCACCCTGGTGTCGCTGCTGGACGAGTGGTCTCCCGTCGTCGACGGCTGCGAGGTCAACGACCACCCCGAGGTGCCGGTCTGCGCGCGGTGCCGGCGGCTGCACGCCGAGCTCGGCGACGACCTTCCGGTGGGGTGGCGGCACCGCAGCGAGCGGTACGCCGAGAAGCTGGCCACCCCGGACACCAGCGTGGGTGACCTGATCGGCGACATCGACCCGGTCAAGGTCGCCGAAGGACGCACCCTGGGCGACCCCGAGACCGTGCACTACGGCCTGGTGCCGCGCAGCAACCGCGGCATCTTCGCGGTCAACGAGCTGCCCGACCTCGCCGAGCGGATCCAGGTGTCGCTGCTCAACGTGCTCGAGGAGCGCGACATCCAGATCCGCGGCTACAACCTGCGGCTGCCGCTGGACGTGCTGCTCGTCGCGAGCGCCAACCCCGAGGACTACACCAACCGCGGCCGCATCATCACCCCGCTCAAGGACCGGTTCGGCGCCGAGGTGCGCACGCACTACCCGGACCTGCTCGAGGACGAGGTCGACGTCGTGCGGCAGGAGGCGCATCTCGCCGCGGTCGTGCCGGACTTCCTGCTCGAGGTCGTGGCGCGCTTCGCCCGCAACGTGCGCGAGTCGTCGTCGGTCGACCAGCGTTCCGGGGTGTCGGCCCGCTTCGCCATCGCCGCGGCCGAGACCGCGGCCGCGTCGGCGCTGCGCCGGGCGGCGCTCACCGGCGAGGACCTGGCGGTGGCGCGGGTCTGCGACCTGCCGGCCACCGTCGCGACCCTGCGCGGCAAGGTGGAGTTCGAGGTGGACGAGGAGGGCCGGGAGCTCGAGGTGCTCGCGCACCTGCTCCGCAAGGCCACCGTCGAGACGTTCCGCCAGCACCTGGGCGCCTCGGACCTGCGCCCGCTGATCGAGCGGTTCGACGAGGGTCTGCTCGTCGAGAGCGGCGACCTGGTGCCCGGCCGGCGGCTGCTCGAGCAGGTCGGGCCGCTCCCCGGGCTGGCCCACGTGCTCGAGCGGCTGGGTGTCGACGAGGGTGCCGAGACACCGGAGCTGGCGGCGTCCGCGCTGGAGTTCGCCTTCGAGGGGCTCTTCCTCAACCGTCGGATCAGCAAGGACGACAGCACCGACGGCGGCGTCCTCTACGGGTCGGGCTGACCGGTGGCCGGCAGGGCCCCGCGGGGCTACCGCTACGGCAGCTGGCACGACGGGCCCGACCCGCTCGCGCCGCCCTACGACGTGCGGCGCGCTCTCGACCGACTCGGCGACGACGTGCTCACCGGGTCGACCCCGCGCGACGCCCTGCGCCGGCTGCTGCGCGAGGGCCTCGACCGCGACGGTCTCGGTGCCCGTGGGCTCGACGACATGCTGCGCCGGCTGCGCGAGCAGCGCCGGCGGCTGCGCGAGAGCGGCCGGATGGACGGCACCCTGCAGGAGGTGCGCCGGCTGGTGGACCAGGCAGTCGGCCAGGAGCGGTCGGCGCTGTTCCCCGACCCGTCCGACGACGCGCGGTTCCGCGAGGCGACGCTCGACGCGCTGCCGAGCGACCCGGCGCGTGCGGTGCGCCAGCTCGACACGTACGACTGGCAGTCCCCTGAGGCGGCGCAGACCTTCGAGCAGGTGAAGGACCTGCTGCGCCGCGAGGTGCTGGACACCCAGTTCCGCGGGATGAAGCAGGCGCTCGAGAACCCCGACCCGGCGGCCATGCAGCGGGTCAAGGACATGCTCGCCGACCTCAACGCGATGCTGGCCGACGACGCCCGGGGCGAGCACACCCAGGAGCGGTTCGACGAGTTCATGGCGACGTACGGCGACATGTTCCCCGACGACCCGCGCGACCTCGAGGAGCTCGTCGACTCGCTCGCCCGGCGGGCCGCGGCGGCAGAGCGGATGATGCAGTCGCTCTCGCAGCAGCAGCGCGACGAGCTGGCGGCGTTGATGGCCGGCGCCCTCGAGGACATGGACCTGGCGCGCGAGATGTCCCAGCTCGGCGAGGCGCTGCGCAGCCGCCGTCCGGACCTGGACTGGTCCGGCCGGGAGCGGGTCCGCGGCGACCAGCCGCTCGGCGCGGGTGACGCGACCAGCGCGGTCCAGGACCTGGCCGACCTCGAGGAGCTCGAGGCGGCGGTCGGCCAGGACTACCCGGGAGCCTCGCTGGAGGACATCGACGAGGAGGCGGTGCGCCGCGCCCTCGGCCGGCGGGCCGCCGACGACCTGGCCGAGCTGCGCCGGCTGGAGCGCGAGCTCGAGGCCCAGGGCTACGTCAACCGCACCGGCGGGCGGCTGGAGCTGACGGCCAAGGCGATCCGGCGGCTGGGCCAGACCGCGCTGCGCCGGGTCTTCTCCGACCTGCACGCGGGCGCCCGCGGCGGGCACGACGTGTCCGACGCCGGCCAGGCCGGGGAGCTCACCGGGGCGAGCCGGCCCTGGCAGTTCGGCGACGAGCAGCCGCTCGACGTCGTCCGGACCCTGACCAACGCGGTGCGCGCCGGCCGGGCCGGCATGGGGCCGGACGCCCGCCGTCCCGGGGCCGGCGGCATCACCCTCGCCACCGAGGACTTCGAGGTGGCCGAGACCGACCGCCGGACCGCTGCGGCGGTGTGCCTGCTCGTCGACCTGTCCTACTCGATGGTGCTGCGCGACACGTGGGGCGTGGCCAAGGCGACGGCGCTGGCGCTGCACGCGCTGGTCAGCGGGCAGTTCCCGCAGGACGCGCTCACGGTGATCGGCTTCTCGTCGTACGCGCGGACGCTGGACCCGGCCGACCTGGCCTCGCTGGACGCCGACTACGTGCAGGGCACCAACCTGCAGCACGCGCTGATCCTGGCCGGCCGCTTCCTCGACCAGCACCCGCAGGCCGAGCCGGTCGTGCTCGTCGTCACCGACGGCGAGCCGACGGCGCACCTGCTCCCCGGTGGGCAGCCGTGGTTCGCCTGGCCGCCGGAGCCCGAGACGATCGCACTGACCGTGGCCGAGGTCGACCGGATGACCCGGCGGGGAGCGTCGCTCAACGTCTTCGCCCTCGACGACGACCCGCGGCTGATCGGCTTCATGCAGGAGCTGGCCCGGCGCAACGGCGGGCGCGTCCTGCAGCCCGATCCCCGCCGCCTCGGGCAGTACGTCGTCAGCGACTACCTGAGCCGGCGATCCGGCGGCCGGGGCGGTCGTGGGAGCCGCCGAGCCGGGTGACCGCTCCGCGCCTGTTCGGGGTCCCGGCCCGCGACGCGCCGGTGGTGGCCGTGGTGCGACGGGGTCCGAGCGACTGGTGCCGGCTCGGTCGATGGGACGTCGGCGACGAGCCGTCGTGGACGCCCGGGGCCTGGCTACGCGCGACCGTGTACCCGCAGCGCTGCGCGCTGTCGCCGGACGGCCGCTGGCTGTCCTACTTCGCTCTCGGCGGCCCGGCCCGGTGGGCGGCGGGCGGCACGTACGTCGCGGTCAGCCGGCTGCCCTGGGCCACCGCGCTCGCGGCCTGGGGCACCGACGGCACCTGGACCCGCGGCGCCGAGTTCGTCGACGACCGGGACGTGTGGGAGCTCGGCGAGCCGGACGAGGGCACGGCCGGGCCGCTGCGCGACCGGTGGGGGATGCAGTGGGTGCGGCCGGCCAGCTACGCCGTCGAACGGCGGTCGGGGTGGTCCGAGGCGGCCGGCTCGACACCCTACGACCAGTACGACCCGGACGACCCCTGGGACCTCCGGCGGGCACCCACGCTCACCATGGCGCGGCGACGACCTGCCGGCACCGGTGTGCTCACGGTGACCGGCGCGTACGCCGCCTTCCGGACCTTCGACCGGGACACGTACGGCGCGCCGGACTACCGGCTCGACGGGGGGCCGCTGCCGGACGTCCAGTGGGCCGACTGGGCACCGGGCGGTGCGCTGCTCGTCGCGACCGCGGACGGCCGCCTGCACGTGCGGGCCGGCGACGCGCCGCACCAGGTGACCTGGGAGGTCGACCTGTCGGCCGACCGACCGGAGCCGCAGCCCCCGCCCGCACAGGCCCGCGAGTGGTGAGCCTCAAGGAGCCCGGCCGACCTGTCGAGTAGACTCGTGAGCAGCAACCCACCCAGAGGTTGCCCGGAGCGCGCCTCGTTCGACGCGCCCGGTCCGTTCATGGCGCAGAGCTGCGCCGAGCACGTAGGGCCCCTTCGAGGTCGGCGATGGCCGACCGAGCACCCGTCCGCAGCGATCCTCCGTGGTCGCGCGCATGGCCGGTGGCCCGGTGGGAAAGGAGACCGCCATGGTCGAGGACGACTACGGTCCCTGGGACGACTGAGCCGAGCGCTCGGTCCTCCGGGACAGACGACACGACGCCCCGTCCGGCACTGCCGGGCGGGGCGTCCGCGTCCCCGGCTACAGGCCCGGGAAGGTCACCGTGGCGGACGGGGTGACCGGCAGGGTCGGCAGCGGCAGCGGCGGGCGGTCGTCGTCGGGGCTGCCCTCCGGCGTGGACGTCGGCTCCCCGGTCGGCGTCGGGCTGGGCTCGCCCGCGGGGCCGGCGGGAGGTGCCGCGCTCGCGGTGCTCGTCGTCGGGTCGCTCGCCGGGGCCGCGGACGCCGGGGCCGGGTCGTCGCGCCGCTCGGGCGACGACCAGTCCGATGAACCGCCGGGGCCACCGCCCGACCCGGTGCCGGCCGACCCGGTGCCGCCCGACTCGGTGCTCCCCGACCCGCCGGACCCGGGGTCGTCGGCCACCTGGACGGCGCGCACCGGCCCGGGGGGCGCACCGCCGACGGCGTCGCCGGAGGCGCCGTCGCCGGGGGCCATCGGGCCCACCCGCAGGTCGAGCTGGTCGCGCACCGGCGAGAGCAGCGCGGCCGCCGCGAGGGTGCCGCCGACGGCGACCGGGGCGGCGGCGAGGAGCCGGGCGCGGCGGCTGCGCCGGCGGTGCCGACCGGGACCCGGGTGGCGACCCGAACCGGGGCTCGACGGAGGGCTCGACGGAGGGCTCGATGCGGGGCTCGATGCGGGGCTCGATGCTGGGCTCTTCCCAGGGGACGGGGCGGGCACGGGGACTCCTTCGGTGGACCGCCCTCGACCGTACCGAAATGCCCCGATTTGTCATCTCGGCGCCTGCTCCCGCGAGCGGACCGGACCGCGGGCCCGCATACTCTGGCCGGCGATGTCCCGGCTGTTCGGCAACCTCCCGCGCGAGGTCCACGTGCTGACGGCCGTGGCGTTCGCGGTCGCCGTCGGGTTCGGCGTGGTGGCGCCGGCCATCCCGGTGTTCGCGCGTGACTTCGGGGTCGGCCGGACGGCGGCCGGGGCCGTGATCTCCGCGTTCGCCTTCATGCGGCTCGTGTCCGCCCTGGCCAGCGGCCGGCTGGTCAACCGCGTGGGCGAGCGGGTCGTCCTCGCCACCGGCATCGGCATCGTGGCCGTCAGCAGCGCGCTCGCCGGGCTCTCGCAGTCCTACACCCAGCTGCTGCTGCTGCGCGGGGTCGGCGGGGTGGGCTCGGCGATGTTCACGGTGTCGGCCATCTCGCTGCTGCTGCGCGTCGTCGACGCGGACCAGCGCGGCCGGGCGACCAGCATGTGGCAGACCGGCTTCCTGGTCGGCGCCATCGCCGGGCCGGCGATCGGCGGACCGCTGACCGACATCTCGCTGCGGGCGCCGTTCTTCGTCTACGCCGGCACGCTCGCGGTGGCGGGCACGATCGGCATGGTCTTCCTGACCCGTACGTCGCTGCACGAGCGGGTCGTCGACGACCGTCCGGAGGACCACACCACCCTGGGTGCCGCGCTGAGGATCTCGGGCTACCGGGCCGCGCTCACCGCCAGCCTCGGCAACGGCTGGGCGCTCTTCGGCATCAGGTCGTCGCTGATCCCGCTCTTCGTCACCGAGGGCATCGGTGCCTCCGGCACCTGGACCGGGATCGGGCTGCTCGTGTCGGCCGCGACCCAGGGCGGCGCCCTGGTGCTGGTGGGAAACCTGACCGACCGGGTCGGCCGGCGGCCGGGGATGATCGTCGGCTCGGCGCTGGGCACGCTGAGCCTCGGCGCGCTCGCCGCCCACGAGTCGCTCGGTGTCTACGTCGTGGCGATGGGCTTCTTCGGCATCGCCTCCGCCTTCCTCACGGTCGCGCCCAGCGCGGCGGTGGGGGACGTCGTGTCCGGCCGCGGCGGGACCGTGGTCGCGGCCTTTCAGATGGCGGCCGACCTCGGCGCCGTCATCGGGCCGCTGCTCGCCGGCTGGCTGGCCGACAGCTACTCCTTCTCGGCGGCGTGGGGCGTGTCGGCCGGGATCATGGCCGCGGCGCTGGTCATGGCGCTGCTGTCCACGGAGACCAAGCACCGGCCCGCCGCCGCCTCGCCCGAGCCGGCCGCGGGCACCACCGGCTGACCCGGGGCGGGAGGGACCAGGCGGGCGGCGGCGGCTGGGCGACGGCTGGGCGACGGCTGGGCGAGCGAAGGCTGGCGACGCCGCGACACGCCCCACCGGTGCGGTTGTCGGCACAACATCTGCCGCAGTCGAGTGCACGGACCCCGATCCAGCGTTGTGCCGAGGATTCGGCACCGCTGTGGCCCCGCAGCAGCGACCAGGCGGCTCGGCGGGGGTCGGCGGCGCCGTCGGGCTCGGCGTGGTTCAGCCCGGCCCGCCCGCGTCAGGCTCGACGTCGAGGAAGTCGAGCACCACGGCGGCGAACAGTGGGGAGACGCCGAGGTCGTAGTGGGTCCTCCCGGGGATGATCGCGAGCGCGTGCCCGCCCTTCGGCCGACCCTCTCCCGTCCACCCGCCGTCGCGCTGTCCCCCGTCGAGCAGGGCGAAGACCTCGACGTAGTGGCTGGGCGGTGCCATGTCGGCGTCGGCCGCGACGACCAGCGTGGGCACCCGAAGGCCACGGACCTCCTCGGTGTAGTCGAAGTCGTGCGACATCGACTCGCCGATCTTGTCCAGCAGCCGAGGGAAGTCCTCAGGGCGCGGCGCGACCTGCCGGTAGTGCTCGTACATGGGGGTGCCCTCGAGGAGCTCGGCGGCCGCGGCGCTCACCTGGGCCTGCTGTGCCAGCATCTCCGGGTAGATCGCGTCACGGCGGATGTTGGCCGAGGCCGACACCAGGCGGCCGACCTTGTCCGGGTGGCGCACCGCGGTCATCGTCGCGACACCGCCGCCGAGCGAGTACCCGACCAGGTCGGGCCGGTCCAGCCCGAGGTGGTCGATCAGTGCGGCGATGTCGTCGGCCATCAGCCGCACGTCGATCGGCCGGTCGATGTCGGCCGTCCGCCCGTGTCCCTGCAGGTCGACCGTGATGACCTGGTGGTGCTCCGAGAGCGCGGGAAGGATCGGCGCGAACATCTCGCCCGACATCAGGCCGCCGTGCAGGAGGACCAACGGCTTCCCCGCCCCGTGCGTCACCACCCACAGCTCGATCCCGTTCACCGCGACGTACCGGCCGGAGCCGTCCGCGTCGGTCGTCGTGCCGGTCGTGGTCATGGCGTGCTCCTCAGGGTCCGGGTGGCTGACCTGCTGCCCGTGAGACCCCGGTGCACCAGCGGACTCATCGGTCGGCCAGCCGTTGCACGAGCAGTGCGGCGGCTACGGGGTGGTCGGCGGAGAGCAGGCCGGCGGCAGCGAGCACGTAGTCGACGTCGACGACGGCGCGGGCGTGCTCCGGGACCGGCCAGCCGCCGGCGAGGTCGTGGGTGGCCGGCCGCAGCACCTGGTTCCGCAGCTCAGGCGAGCCGTGGCGGAGGACGCCACCCGAGCCGACGACCAGGGCCACCTCGCGCAGGTCCTTGCCACCGCGGCCGTGGCGGCGCAGGGCCACGGTGACGGCCAGCTCGGCCAGCCGGGCGTCGTACC
>Ga0210143_1000041_pt1 | contig 24067 bp, 22 predicted proteins | sample MayberryNW_TuleC_2_FD_185527 | JGI IMG/M metagenome (GOLD analysis project Ga0210143, IMG submission 185527) | Wetland microbial communities from San Francisco Bay, California, USA, that impact long-term carbon sequestration - MayberryNW_TuleC_D2... | ecosystem: Environmental > Aquatic > Marine... | reverse complement strand
GACATGCCTCGACACGCTCGGAGGGGAACCTCACCACCTCATTCTCTGGCGGCAACCTCCTTGGATGCACGAGCGGTCCCCGGGGCTGACGCTGCGCTCGAACACTCTCACCCGGAGCGGCGGGACGGAACTCGGTCATCGCACGATCGGGGACACGCATATGATTGGTCGTTCGCGCTGCGGAGGAGGCGATGCATGAGTGACGAGAAGCTGATCGAGCAGGCGCACGCGTTCCTCGGCGAGGGGGAGCAGGTGCTCGCCGCAGGCATGTTCGAGCCGCGCGGCTCGACCGGCGGCCTGATCGGCGCGACGAGCGCAGGCTTCGCCACCGACAACATCGTGGGCGAGATCGCCGGCGCCGCAGCCGGCCTCGAGGCCGGACGTGCGATGTCTCACGTCGACGACGTGCCGCGCTGGACGATGTTGGCGGTGACGCCGTCCACCCTCCACGCGATCGCCTGCGGCCAGCACGGCATCGGGTGGCAGCCGGAGTCGACGTTCGCCTCGTTCGACCGGTCGCGCATCAAGGCCACCGTCCACCGGCGGGTGAACGTGCGCACGCTGACGATCGAGGACCCCGACTCGGCGCGCACCTACCAGTGGGAGGGCAACCGCATCGGCCCCGCGCACGCGAAGGACGTGTTCAGAGCGCTGGCGGCCCAGGAGGTCGAGGTTCCCGAGGGCGAGGGGTGACGGGCCGCTCGCCTGCGCGAGCGGAGGTCGTCGGATCGCTGCTCCGCCCGCCGGCGCTGCGTGCCGCGATCGACGCGTTCTACGAGCCGGACCATTCCGCGGCCCTCGACGAGGAACGCGCGAAGGACCGCACCGCGTTGCGGGAAGCCGAGGACGAGGCGATCCGCGAGGCCGTGCGGCGACAGCGCGACGCCGGACTCGACGTGATCACCGACGGGGAGTACCGCCGGTGGATGTTCATGAACTCCTTCTACGACGCGGTGAGCGGCGTGCGAACCGGCAAGACCGTGACGTTCCGCAACGACCGCGACGAGCACGTCGAGCTCGCGGTCCACGAGATCGTCGCCCCGCTCGAGATCGTCGACTCGCCCGCAGCGCGCGAGGCCGCGTTCATGCGCGAGGTGGCAGGACGGACGCCCTTCAAGGTCACGTTCCCCGCGGCCTCGATCTTCGCGCATCCGTTCACGACGGTGGACGGCGCGTACGAGAGCGTCGATGCGTTCGTCGACCGGGCGGTGGCGATCGAGCGCGAGCTCGTCGCCGACGCGATCGACGCCGGCGCTCGATACGTGCAGTTCGACTTCCCTCTGTACCCCTACCTCGTCGACCCCGCATGGATCGGGAGGTTCGAGGGAGCGAGCCACGACGTTGAGGCGCTGATCGACCGGGCGCTCGCCGCCGACGCGGCGGTGGTCGAGGGCATCCCCGACGACGTGACGGTGGGCCTGCACATCTGCCGCGGGAACTTCCGCTCGTCGTGGATGTGCGAGGGATCGCTCGAGCCGGTCGCCGAGCGCGTCTTCGGCGGGCTTCCCTACGACACGTTCCTCGTGGAGTGGGACGACGAGGGCCGCGACGGCGGCTACGCCCCGGTGCGCCATCTGCGTCGAGGAAGCGTGATGGTCATGGGGCTGATCAGCTCGAAGACACCGAAGCTCGAGGACGAGGACGACCTCGTCCGGCGCATGGAGGGGGCCGCGTCGTACGCCGGCGGCATGGAAGGGCTCGCGATCAGCCCGCAGTGCGGCTTCGCGAGCGTGATGATCGGCAACGAGACGAACGAAGACGCGCAGTGGCGCAAGCTCGAACTCGTCGGAAAGGTGGCCGACACGCTGTGGGGAGGGCGTTGATGCGTGTCCTGGTGTTGAAGCCGCAGGAACTGTCCCGGACCGGCCACATCGGTGTGAGCCTGATCGACCGAGGCGCGGAGGTCGTCGAGCACGTGCTCGACTCCGACGGGCCGCCGCCCGCGCTCGACGGGTTCGACGCCGTCGTCGTCACCGGCGCTCCATGGTCGGTCTACGGCGAGGAGGTCCGTCGGTGGATCGGGGATCTGCTCGAGCGTCTCCGCGAGGCCGTTGCGCGTGAGGTGCCGGTTCTCGGCATCTGCTTCGGGGCGCAGGCGTTCGCCGAGGCGAACGGCGGGTGGGTCGCCCGAGCCCGTGACACGGAAGTGGGGCTGCACGAGGTGCAGACGGACGATCCCGATCTCGTGCCGGCAGGCCCCTGGTTCATGTGGCACGGGGACACGTTCGGCCCGCCCGGCGAGGCGACCCTCGTCGCTCGCACGGAAGCCGGGCCGCAGGCGTACACGCTCGGGCCGCACCTGCTCGTGCAGTTCCACCCGGAGGCCACCGCCGACATCGTCTCGGCCTGGCTGGACTACGACGACGCGGACTTCCACGAGGCGGGGATCGACCCCGAGGCGACGCTCGCCGAGCTGCGCAGGAACGAGGACGACGCGCGAGCCCGAGCCGACGCCTTCCTCGACCGGTTCCTCCGCGACGTCAACACACCAGCGTGAGTCGTTCCCGCGGCCAGGCCCGGAGGGCGAAGAGCTGGACGAGCCCTGCCGCATCGATCGCGGGCGTGCCGTCGTAGGTGCCGATGCCGCCGGCCGTGAACAGTCCGTCGGCGTCGCGGCCCACGCGCCACGCCCGCGCCAGGTATGCGTCGAGCGCCCCGCGGAGCCCGTCGACCCTCCCGGCCGTGCTCAGCGCCAACAGGTTCCGGAACCAGACGGCGTTGAAGACCGGCGGATGCCTCCAGGTCCGCTCCGCGCCGAACCTGCGGAGCGACGAGGCCGCGGTCTGCCGCGCCCGAGCGATCGCGATGTCGTCGCCGGTGGCGACGTGGAGCAGCCACAGCACGCCGGCGGGGGAGCCCTGGTTGTAGGTCCAGAGGCTGCGCTGCACGCGGCCGCGGGCGTCGACGTGATCGGCGTAGAGCCCGCCCCGCATGCGAAGAGCGCCATCGAGCCACGAGAGCGTTCGCCGGGCGAAGGCGAGCGTGTCGGCGTCGCCGTCGGCCAAGTGCAGACGGAGAGCGAGCTGGGACGTCGGCGCGGCCGAGCAGGTGTGGCGTGCGCGCCGTCCTTCCACCCAGCGCATGCCGCCGTCGGGGTCCTGTCCCTCGCGCACGAACCGGAAGACCTTCCGGGCGCGTCGGAGCCATCTCGCCTCCCCGGTCTGCAGATGCAGCTGGGCGAAGCACAAGCCGATCCACGCGTTGTCGTCGTAGTAGCGGCGACGGTCGCCGGGCGCGGGCAGGTAGCCGTCGCCGGCCGCGTAGGTCCGCAGACCGATCACGAGTCGCTCCACGTCGTCGTATGTGCCGGTCAGCTCCGCGATGTCGATCGCCGCCGCGAGCACCTGGCTCACCGGCCAGACCGGGGCGAGCTTCCGGCGACGCGGCCGCTCGCGCACGACCATCGCGCCGTGATCCCCCGAGCGCAGGCAGGCGCGTGAGAGCGACCCCCAGGCCACGAGCGCCCGGTCGGCGCGTGGAGCCATGGATCAGCGGCCGGGCTCGAACAGCTCGACGACGTTGCCCGACGGATCCTCGGCCAGGATCTGGCGTCCCCCGGGACCCTCGACGACTTCGTTGCGGAACGCCACGCCGCTCGCGCCGAGCGCCTCGATGCGCGCGTCGAGGTCGTCCACCTCGATCACGAGCCGGTTCCATCCCCCCGGCTCCGGTGTCCGCCCGTCGGGCATGGGTCGCGCCGCCGACGATGCGGGCCCGGCGAGCCAGAGCAGGAGATCGTCGCGGCGGACGATCGCGATCGTCTGGCCGAAGCGCTGGACCTCCTCGAAGCCGAGGCCGTCGATGTAGAACGTCAACGCCCTGCCGACGTCGTCCACCATGTACCGGACCGTCGCCATCCACTCACTCCTTCCTGGGAGGTCGCACGCCTCGGAACTCCCAGTCGCCGCCGAGCGCGGTCGAGATCACTTCCTCGCTCTCGCTCGGCTGCGCGCCGACGTCGTCGCGCACGGGCACCGAGCCCTCGACGACCGTGTTCCGCAGCAAACCGAGGCCGCCGACCTCCACCTCGACGACGTCGCCGGGTTCGACAGGGCGCGAGTTGGCCGGCGTGCCCGACAGGATCACGTCGCCGGGCTCGAGCGTGATCGTGCGCGCCACGTCGGCGACGAGGTAGTGCATGTCCCAGATCATCTCGTCGGTGCTCCCGTCCTGCACCACCTCGCCGTTCACCCGCGTCTGCAGACGCTTGCCGTGGAAGTCCCAATCGGTCACGAGGCCGGGCCCGAGAGGGCAGAGCGAATCGCTGCCCTTCACGCGCAGCATCGATCCGGCGTCGGTGTCGCGGAAGTCGTGCAGCCCGTAGTCGTTGCCGATCGTGTATCCGGCGATGTACTCGTCGGCCTCGTCGGGTGCCACGTGCCGGCAGCGTTCGCCGATCACGATACCGATCTCGCCCTCGTAGTTGAGGTACCGGCAGCGCGGTGGCCGCACGATCTCGCCACCGTGCGCGTTCAACGACGAGATCGGCTTGTGGAAGTACGTCGGGGCCGGTCCGAGCGTCGCTCCGAACTCGGCCCTGCGGCTCTCGTAGTTCAGGTGCACGCAGACGACCTTCGTCGGGACGACCGGCGGCAGGTGGATCGGGTCGTCGAGCGGCATGCGACGGCCGTCGGGCGCCACCAGCTCATCGTCCTCGCGTGACACGGCGGTCGGCACGCCGTCGAGCAGGATGCGCCTGGTCTCCATGCCGCCCCTTCCTTACGATGGCCGAAGCGTACGATAGGCGCCGTGTCGGAGGGGTTGCAGGGGTTCATGTCGCCGCGGTCGCCGCGAGGCCGCGCGTCGATCGTGCCGAGCCCACCGTGGCACTACTCCGGCGACGTGTTGACGATCGAGTACCGCACCGACCCTTCCAACGTGGAGGCCCTGCTGCCGAACGGTGTCGGCCTCGCGCCCGAGGATCCGGGGGCGGTCGCGATCATCTGGGCCGACTGGCAGTCCTGCAGCGACTCGGGGGAGGAGCTGCTCGACCCCGTGCGCTCCCAGTACAAGGAGACGTTCGCGGTCGTGCGGTGCACCTACGGCGGCGAGACCTACTCGCGGTGCGTGTACATCTGGGTCGACAAGGACTTCGCGCTCGCCCGCGGCTGGTTCCAGGGGTACCCCAAGAAGCTCGGCCAGATCTGGATGACGAGGCCGGTCTCGGTCGGCAGAGCGGGGCCGAGGCTCGAGCCCGGCGGACGGTTCGGCGCGACGCTCGCCGCCAACGATCGGCGCCTCGCGGAGGTCACGCTCACGCTCACCGGCGAGAGCGAGACCGGGGGCTTCGTGAACGCGCTGCCGATGCTGCACTCCCGTTACATGCCCCACATCGACCCGTCGCTGCCGGCGCCTCTGGACGAGCTCGTCACGATGCGCTCGCTCGACGTTGACCTCGGCCCGGCCTACGTCGGCGAGCCGACCGTGACGCTCTTCGATGCTCCCACCGAGGAGCTGGCCGCGCTCGAACCGGTGGAGACGATCGCGGGATACTGGCGACAGATCGGCGCCGCATTCGCCGGCGGCACCACCGTGTAGCCTGCCGTTCCCATGCGACTCCTGCGCTTCCGGCACGGCGACCGCATCGCGACCGGCGTCGCTGACTCCCACGACGACACGGTGCGCGTGCTCGCGGGCACGTTCTTCGAGGATCCGCTGCCCACGGGGGAGGAGCTTCCGCTCGACGAGGTGCAACTGCTTGCCCCGGTGCTGCCCTCGAAGCTCGTCTGCGTGGGCCGGAACTACGAGGCCCACGCGGCGGAGTGGAACTTGACCGTTCCCGACGAGCCGCTGTTGTTCCTCAAGCCCTCGACAGCCGTGGTGGGCCCGAACGATCCGATCACGCTGCTGCCCATCAGCCGCCGGATCGACTTCGAGGGTGAGCTCGTCGTCGTGATCGGGCGCCTGGCCAAGGACATCCGGGCCGAGGAGGCCTACCGCGTGATCCTCGGCTACACCTGCGGCAACGACGTGACCCTGCGCTCGCTGCAGAAGACCGACGACCAGTGGGCCCGGGCCAAGGGGTTCGACGGTTCCGCGCCGCTGGGCCCGTGGATCGAGACCGACCTGGACCCGAACGACGTCGTCGTCGAGGCGCGGCTCAACGGCGAGGTGCGCCAGCACGCCAGCACCACGGACATGGTGTTCGGGGTCGCGACGCTGATCGAGTACATCACGTCGTTCATGACGCTGCTTCCCGGCGACGCGATCATGACCGGAACCCCCGAGGGAGCCGCGAAGCTCGGCGCGGGCGACGTGATCGAGGTCGAGATCGAGGGCGTCGGCACCCTCGCCAACCCGGTGCGATGAGCGACGAGGCGGTCCGCTGTCGGTTCGCCCCCGCCCCGAGTGGCTCGCTCCACGTCGGGAACGTCCGCAGCGCCCTGTTCTCGTGGTTGTTCGCGCGCCATCACGGCGGGACGTTCGTCCTGCGGGTCGAGGACACCGACGCGAGCCGCGTCACCGAGGAGGCCGTCGCCGGCGTGCTCGAGGACCTGCGCTGGCTCGGCATCGACCACGACGAGGGCCCCGATATGGGCGGACCGCACGAACCCTACCGACAGTCACAGCGCCTCGGCATCTATCGCGAGCACGCCGACCGCCTGCTCGCCCGGGGCGATGCCTACCGCTGCTACTGCACCTCCGAGGAGCTCGAGGAACGCCGGAAGGCCGCTCTGGCCCACGGCGACGCCCCCGGGTACGACGGCCACTGTCGCGACCTGAGCGCCGAGACGATCGCGGCGCACGAGGCCGAGGGCCGGGCGTCGGTGGTCCGGTTCCGCATGCCCGATCGCGAGTGGGTCGTCGAAGACATCGTGAAGGGCGAGGTGCGATTCGCACCCGGCCAGCTCCGCGACTTCGTGCTTCTGCGCTCCGACGGCTCGCCGGTGTTCCTGCTCGCGGTGGCCGTCGACGATCTGCTGATGGGCATCACGCACGTCGTGCGCGGCGACGACCTGCTCGCGAGCGCTCCCCGCAACGCCGCCGTGATCGAGGCCCTGGGCGGAACATCGCCCCGGTACGCGCACGTTCCACAGGTGCTCGGTCCCGACCGCCATCCGCTGTCGAAGCGGCACGGGTCGACGAGCGTCGAGTCCTTCCGGGAACAGGGCTTCCTGCCCGAGGCGATCGTGAACTACCTCGCCCTGCTCGGCTGGTCGCCCGGCGACGATCGCGAGGTGCTCTCGCGCGACGAGCTGATCGAGGCGTTCGAGCTGGAGCGCGTCTCCTCGAACCCGGCGGCCTTCGACACCGAGAAGCTGACCTGGCTGAACAACCGCTACATCCAGTCGCTCGACGACGACGATCTCGCCGCCCGCTGCCTGCACTTCCTCACCGAGGAAGGCTTGATGCCGGACCCGGCGACGCTGCTGGCGGCGATGCCGATCGTGAAGGAGCGTATGAAGACCCTCACCGAGGCCCCCCAGTTGCTGCGCTTCCTCTTCACCGACGACCTCGAGCCGAACGACAAGGCCGTCGGACTCATCGCGAAGGCGCCCGACGGGTACCTCGCCCGAGTGGCCGACGCGCTCGAGGCCGTCGAACCGTGGGCGGCTGAGGCGATCACGGCCGCGCTCGACGCCCTCGCGGAGCGTGAGGCGTTGAGCCGTACCAAGGCGTTCCAGCCGGTGCGGGCCGCCGTGACGGGGTCGAACGTTTCCCCCCCGCTGCCGGAGTCGCTCGAGCTGCTCGGCAAGGAACGCACGGTGGCGCGACTCCGTCGGCCTCCCGCCTGACGACCGGCCGAACGGCCTACACGGGCGGGCCGCGCGGGTGGTTCCGGTCAGGTCACTGGCGCAGGTTCCCTAGCTCCATCGGGGTGGTCCGATTGGGTCGCCCGGCCGATGCGGGGCCGGCCGGGACCCCCTAGTCTTGCGCCCCGTGAACGGTCACTTGCGCGGGCGTGACTTCCGGCTGCTCACGCTCTCCGCCGGCCTCTCCTCGCTCGGTGACGAGCTGGCGTTGATCGCGCTCACGATCAAGGTCGCGGATCTCTTCGACTCCGGCTGGGCTGTCGCCGCCTTGCTGCTGTGCGGCGTGGTGCCGTTGGTGATCTTCGCCCCGGCGGCCGGGGTTATCGTCGACAACTTCGAGACGAGGCGTTCGCTCGCGATCGCGACGGCGCTGCAGGCCGGGCTCGCGGTGGGACTCGCGTTCACGAACGAGCTGCCGATGATCCTGATGCTCTCGTTCCTGCTGGGCACCGCGTCGGCGGTGGAGAACCCGTCGATCTACACACTCGTGCCACGCGTCGTCGGCGACGACCACGCGACCGAGGGCAACGCATACCTCGAGGCCGCCCGGTACACCGGCATGATCGCCGGGCCCGTGCTCGCCGGTTCGCTCGCGGCGGGGGTGGGCACGAGGGCTGCGCTGCTGGTCGACGCCGGCACGTTCGTGGTGATCGCGGTCGCTGCGGCGCTGATGCGCGTGCGCCGGGCGGTCGTGGAGGAGGCGCGGGCCGAGGAGGCGGCCGCCCGCAAGGGGTTCCGCGTGATCCGAGGCGACCGCGTGCTCCTGGTGGCGTTCGCCGTGATCGGGGCGGTGATCCTGTTCGCCGCGATGGACAACGTGGCCGAGATCTTCTTCGCGACCGACACGCTGGGCGCCGGGGATTGGGGCTACGGCGTCCTCGCCTCGGCCTGGCTGGTCGGCATGGTGGGGGGCGCCACCTTGATCGGCCGACGTCTCCAGGACGGCCGGCTCCTCTGGTCGATGGCCGGGGCCGCGGTGGTCAACGGAGCGGCGGTCTTCGCCGCCGCTGCACTGGCCAACTTCCCGCTCGCGGTCGCGCTGTTCGTCGTCGGCGGGCTCGCGAACGGCGTGGAGACCGTGGCGATGCGGAGCCTGATCGTGCATCGGGTGCCCGATCGATTCCGCGGCAGGGCGTTCGCGTCCTACGGTGCCCTCGTGAACGGCATGCAGATCGGAGCGACCGCGGCGGCCGGGGCGATCGTGGCCGGCCTGGGCGGCCGCGCGGCGCTGCTGATCGGCGGTGCGGGCACGGCGATGGCGGGCGTCGCCGGCCTGGTCGCTTCGCGCCAGCTCGATCGGCGCGAGGCACGGATGCGCGCCCGGGAGGAACGGCCCACGGTCCAGCTACCGGAGCCGCCCGTACCGCTTCCCGAGCCGCCGGAACGTCCCCGTGTCACGCGGATCCCGGAATCGGAGCCTGTCGAGCGCGTGATCGAGCCCTGAGGGGCGCACGAAAACCGTGATGTGCGGCTGGCGCCGAAACGTCTGAGCGTCCATGGTGGCGTCGCGATGCAGGGTATCTGCGGACGGTTGACCGCGGCGCCGAACGCATGCAACACCACGGCCATGCCGCGACTCCTTGTCTCATGAGGACCCAGCCCCAAGGGGCGGAGACCGCGTATCGGCTACGTCCGGGATCCGGCGCTGGCGCTCGGATCGCCCTCGGGTCGCTGGCTTCGACCGGCAGGTCCGCTAGACTCGCGACACAGCGACGACGGGAACGAGTAGTCGGGTCCCAGGCCTTCAGCGAGCCGGAGACGGTGCGAGTCCGGCGGGCTGGCCCGGTGAAGATCATCCCCGAGCCGCCGCCCGAACGGCGTTTCGACCGGGCGAACGAGGTCCCGGCGACGCCCAGTAGACGCGGCCGGGTCCGCCCGTGACAGCGGGGGCTCTTGTCGAGCCGGTGAGGGGGCGAGCCTCGTGAGAGGCTCGCCAAGCAGGGTGGTACCGCGGGGCTCGCGCCTCGTCCCTGGAAGGGACGGGGCGCTTCGTGTTGTCGGAGAGGAGCAGGTGGCGATGAGCGATCGAGCGGGAGCGTTCACCCGGCTTCCTCCGAAGCCGGACCACCCGGCCATCGAGCTCGACGTTCTGGAGCGATGGGAGCAGGACGGCACCTTCCAGCGGCTCCGCGACGAGAACCGGGGCGGCCCGACGTGGAGCTTCATCGACGGTCCCGTGACCGCGAACAAGGTCCTCGGGGTCCACACCGCGTGGGGGCGGACGTTGAAGGACGTGTTCCAGCGCTACCGGGCGATGCGTGGCTTCGACCAGCGCTACCAGAACGGCTTCGACTGCCAGGGCCTCTGGATCGAGGTCGGCGTCGAACGGGAGCTCGGCCTGAACTCGAAGAAGGAGATCGAGTCCTACGGTCTGGCCGAGTTCGCGCGCAAGTGCCGCGAGAAGGTCATCTGGTCGGCGGGCGAGCTGACCAGGGGTTCCAAGCGCCTCGGGCAGTGGATGGACTGGGGCAACGACTACTTCACGTTCTCCGACACGAACATCGAGTACATCTGGCGGTTCCTGCGGGTCATGCACGAGCGCGGGTGGCTCTACCAGGGGTACCGAGCCACCGAGTGGTGCCCCCGGTGCGGGACGTCGATGTCCCAGCACGAGCTGTCACAGGCGGACGTGTACCGGGAGAAGACCGACCCCTCGATCTTCGTGCGCTTCCCCCTTCGGGAGCGTCCCGGAGAGGCCCTCGTCATCTGGACCACCACCCCATGGACGCTGCCGGCCAACGTGGCGGCCGCGGTGAACCCCGACGCGGAGTACATCTTGCGCGAGGACGGGACGTGGGTGGCTCGAGCCCGGTACCCCGACGAGCCGGCGGTGAGGACGTCGCTCGGCTCGGAGCTGGTCGGATTGACCTACGAAGGGCCGTTCGATCATCTCCCCGCGGCCGGCGACGACCATCGGGTCATCGCCTGGGACGAGGTCTCGCTCGAGGAGGGAACGGGGATCGTCCACATCGCCCCCGGGGCGGGGACCGAGGACTTCGAGCTGTCGAGGGTCCACGATCTGCCGGTGTTGGTGCCCGTGGACGAGTCCGGCCACTTCTACGACGACTACGGCTGGCTCCACGGGTTGGGGACGGTGGAGTCGGCCGATCAGATCGTGGCCGACCTGTCCGAGCGAGGCCGGCTGGAGTCGGCCGAGGAGATCGTGCACCGCTATGCGCACTGCTGGCGTTGCCAGACCCCCTTGATCTTCCGCGTCGTGGAGGACTGGTACATCGCCGTCGACGAGCTCCGCCCGACGCTGCTCGAGGCGAACGCCACCGTGCGGTGGACCCCCGGGTACATGGGCAAACGCATGGACGACTGGCTCCGCAACATGGGGGACTGGAACATCTCCCGCCGTCGGTACTACGGACTGCCGCTGCCCTTCTACCCGTGCTCCTGCGGGCACCTGAACGTGATCGGGTCCAAGCGCGAGCTCGAGGATCGGGCGACCGATGGGCTGGACCAGCTGGAGGAGCTTCGCAGGCCGTGGATCGACGCGGTCCCCGTGCGGTGCGAGGAGTGTGGGAACGTCGTTACTCGCGTGCCGGAGGTCGGGGACGTATGGCTGGACGCGGGGATCGTGCCGTTCTCCACGCTCGGCTGGCAGAACCCCGAGTGGGTGCCGGAGGGCTACGCCACGGGTGCATCCGAGAGGCTTTCCACGGCGGATCTCCCCGACCACGCCTACTGGGAGAAGTGGTTCCCCGCCGACTGGGTGTCGGAGATGCGCGAACAGATCCGGCTGTGGTTCTACTCGCAGCTGTTCATGTCGGTGGCCCTGATCGGACGGGCGCCGTTCCGGGAGGTCTTGGGCTACGAGAAGATGCTCGACGAGCAGGGCCGGGAGATGCACGGCTCGTGGGGCAACCTGATCGAGGCCGAGGACGCCTTCGCTCGGATGGGCGCCGACGTCATGCGATGGCAGTTCTGCGCGCAGCCTCCCGACCAGGACCTGTTGTTCGGTTACGGGCCGGGGCACGAGATCAAACGGAAGCTCCTCACGCTGTGGAACTCCGTTTCGTTCTTCATCGAGTACGCCAACATCCGCGGGTTCCTGCCCGATGAGGCCGACCTGTCCGCCGGGCCGCGCGGGGATCTTCAGCCGCTCGACCGGTGGCTCGTCGCCCGGACCCGGCAGCTGGTGCGTGACGCCACCGCCGGCTACGAGGCGTCGATGACGGTGAACGTCATCAAGGCGTTCGACTCGTTCGTGGAAGACGTCTCCACGTGGTACATCCGGCGGTCCCGCCGGCGCTTCTGGCAGGAGGACGACGTCGCCCTGCGCACGCTGTGGCAGGCCCTGATCCCGGCCCTGCAGGTGATCGCGCCGATCATGCCGTTCCTCACCGAGCATCTGTGGCAGAACCTGGTTGCCAGGGCGTGCCCCGGGGCACCCGACTCGGTGTTCCTGGCGGGGTGGCCGGAGCTCGGGGACCCGGACACCGAGTTGCTGGAAGAGATGGACGAGGTCCGGCGGGTCGTCGAGCTGGGACGGCGGGCCCGGGCCGATGCCGGGATCAAGCTGCGCCAGCCGCTGCGGCAGGCGTGGGTGCGTGGTGCCCCGCGAGCGAAGGCTCATGTCGAGGAGATCCGCGACGAGCTCCGGGTGAAGCAGATCGGGTTCGACGAAGGGCCGATGACCACGGCCACGCCGCTGCCGAACCTGCCCGTGCTCGGCCCTCGGCTCGGGGCGAAGGTCAACGAGGTCCGGGCCGCGTTCCAGGCGGGCGACTACGAGGAGCTTCCGGGCGGCGGGGTGCGGGTCGCAGGCATCGAGCTCGGGCCGGACGACGTGATCCACGGCGAGCGCGTCGCCGTGGAAGGGTGGGCGTTCGCCGAGGACGGGAAGATGTCGCTCGCCCTCGACGTGACCCTCGACGACGAGCTTCGCGTGGACGGGCGGGTACTGGACCTGATCCGAACGTTGAACGACCTGCGGAAGACCGCCGGGCTCGAGCTGACCGACCGCATCCGGGTGACGCTGCCGGAGCAGGAGGCCGACCTCCTGCCGCGGGCCGACCGGATCAAGGCCGAGGTGCTGGCCGTCTCACTCGATACGGACGCGTCCGCGACGGAACCGCTCATCGAGAAGGCGTAGGGGGTGCGCCCGAGATAGGGCGCGGACGGGACTACGCTGGCAGGCGATGCCGGCGACCGACACCGTCATCGGCCTGACCGGCGCCGAGGCCGCAGAGCGCCTTCGCGGCGAGGGGCCGAACAGACTGCCGACGGGCACGACCGTGTCGTGGGAACGGCGGCTCGCCCGCCAGCTGTTCCACTTCTTCGCCCTGATGCTGTGGGTCGCGGCGGTGCTCGCCGTGGTCGCCGGCCTGCCTCAGCTGGGGATCGCGATCGTGGCGGTGGTCGTGCTGAACGCGGTGTTCGCGTTCGTGCAGGAACGCCGAGCCGACCACGCGGCCGAGGGCCTGAGGGATCTGCTGCCCCGACGAGCGCTCGTGGTCCGCGACGGCGCATCGATCGAGATCGACGCGGCGGATCTGGTCGTCGGCGACCTCGTGCTGTTGGGGTCGGGCGACCGGATCTCGGCGGACCTCGAGATCGTCGAGGCACACACTGCGCGGGTCGACACCTCGACCCTCACCGGTGAGAGTCGTCCGTCGTCGCTCGAGGACGGCGATCGTGCGTTCGCGGGCACGTTCCTGACCGAGGGCGAGGCCCGGGGCATCGTGGTTGCGACCGGCGAGCGCACCCGGCTCGCCGAGATCGCACGGCTCGCCTCCGGTCCCTCGCCATCACCCCCCCTCGTCGGAGAGATCCAGAGGGTCGTCCGCACGATCTCGACTGTCGCGATCACCGTGGGCGTCGCCTTCTTCGTGATCTCACTGGTGCTCGGGTCCGAGCCCAGCGACGGCTTCCTGTTGGCGGTAGGTGTGACCGTGGCTCTCGTTCCCGAGGCACTGCTGCCCACGGTGACGCTGTCGCTGGCGATCGGCGCGCAGCGCATGGCCGATCGGAGCGCTCTCGTCCGCCGGCTCGAATCCGTGGAGACCCTCGGTTCCACCACCTTCGTGTGCACCGACAAGACGGGCACCCTGACGCTTAACGAGCTCACCGCCGTCGAGATCTGGACCCCGCTGGGGTCGACGCAGATCGAGGGTTCGGGCTACGACCCCGCCGGCCGGATCTCCCCCGAGGACCCCGACGTGGCTGCGGCCGTACGCCGCTTGGCCCGTGTCGCCGTCCGGTGTTCCACGGGAAGGATCGTGCAGCGGGGAGACCGTTGGGTGGCGCTCGGCGACCCGCTCGACGCAGCCGTCGACACCCTGGCCCGTCGGGTCGGCCTCGATCCGGACGCCGATCGTGAGGCGCATCCCGATGTTCGACGGTTCCCGTTCGACCCGCGACGACGGCGGATGTCGGTCGTCGTGGATCGCGAGGTCTTCGTCAAGGGCGCCTCGGACGGGCTGCTGGCGCTGTGCGCTTCCGATGCGGCCGTGGAGGGTGTGCAGTCGGACATGGCGGAACGTGGGCTCCGCGTGATCGCGGTCGCAACGCGCTCGATCGGGAAAGCTGAGCATCCCGCCGCGATCGAGCGCGACGCGGCCGAGCGCGACCTGGAGCTGCTGGGGCTCATCGGACTGCTCGACCCGCCGAGAGCGCACGTCGCCGCCTCGATCGATGCATGCCGTCGCGCCGGTGTGAAGGTGGCGATGGTCACCGGGGATCACCCTCGCACGGCCAGATCGATCGCCCGCCAGACCGGCTTGGCGCGTGGGGAGGTCACGGTGATCGAAGGTGCTCACCTGCCGGCCGACGACGCGGAGCTCGGCGAGATGGTCGACCGAGACGGCATCGTGCTCGCTCGCATCGAGCCCGAACAGAAGCTGCGCATCGCGCGCGCGTTGCGAGCGCGTGACCACGTGGTCGCGATGACCGGCGACGGAGTCAACGACGCGCCCGCACTCCGCGAGGCGGACATCGGCGTGGCGATGGGCCGTTCGGGCACCGATGTCGCGCGCGAGGCTGCCGATCTCGTGCTGCTCGACGACGACTTCGCCACCATCGTGGCCGCGATCGAGTACGGGCGAGGCATCTACGCGAACGTCCGGCGGTTCCTGACCTACCACCTCACCGACAACGTCTCGGAGGTGACCCCGTTCATCGTGTGGGCGCTGTCCGGGGGCTCGATCCCGCTCGCCCTCGGCGTGCTGCAGATCCTCGCCCTCGACATCGGCACCGACACGCTGTCGGCAACCGCCTTGGGGGCGGAGCGCCCCGGGGAACGTGTGATGAACCGGCCGCCGGACCGCAACCGCTTGCTGGACCGGGAGGTCGCCCGGCGCGCGTTCGGGGTGCTGGGACCTGCCGAGGCCCTGTTCACGATGCTCGCATTCTTCGTGTCATTCCTCGCGGCGGGCTGGCGGCCGGGGGAGCCATTCCCGGGCGGCCACGTGCTGCTCCAGGCCTCCGGGGCGGCGTTCGCAACGGTCGTGAGCGCACAGACCGTGAACGCGTGGGCGTGTCGGAGCGCGACCAGGTGGCCCGGTGCGCTCGGCTGGTTCTCCAACCGGCTGCTCGTGTGGGGCGCCTCGGTTGAGCTGGTGATCGCCGGTGCGTTCCTGTTCGTGCCGGGACTCGCGTCGCTGCTCGAACAGGCCGTGCCCTCGGCGGCCGGTTGGGTGGTCGCGGTGGCGGCGGCGCCTGGGCTCCTCGGGGTCGACGCGGCGTACAAGGCGTACCGCCGCCGCCCAGGTTGATCGACGCCTTCCGGGGCCGGTTGTGCCCGCCCACCCTGGCGGTCCGAGACGGTCGTCGATAGACAGGGCTCTCAGGGTTCGGAGCTCGGCGTGGGAGAGGTGCGCTCCACGTGCTCCTCGAAGAAGGCGAGCACACGTTCCCACGAGTCGGCTGCGGCGCCGGCGTTGTAGGTCCGCAACGTGTCGTTGAAGAAGGCATGCTTCGTTCCCGGATAGACCTTGAGGTCGTGAGGAACGCCGGCATCGGCGAGCTCGGTCTCGAGGATTGCCGCTGCTTTGGTGGTGAAGTCCTTGTCCGGCCACGATCCGATCACCGGGCAGAGCCGACGGATCGCCTCCCTGGGCTTGGGCGCGGCGCCGTAGTAAGGCGCGATGGCCTTCAACCGGTTGTCGGTGCACCCCCACGTGAGGACGATCGAGCCGCCCAAGCAGAAGCCGATCGCGCCGAGCCGACCGGCGTCGACCTGAGGGTGGTCCGCCAATCGCCCGAGGGACGCCTTGAGGGCAGGCACGCCGAAGTGCTCGAGGTTGCCGGCCATTCCGCCGATGAACATCCGTGCGATACACACGACCCGGTTCCGTCCGCCGAAGAGATCGACCCCGAGGGCCGCGAAGCCATGGTCGGCGAAGCGGCGGCAGACGTCGCGGATATGGTCGTTCAGGCCCGAGGCCTCGTGGATGACGACCACGCCGGGATGTCGTCCGGCGGCATCGGGGAGGGCCAGGTACGAATCCTCGAGCGACTCGGTGCTCATTGATCCAGTCTCTACCGGATGGGTCGCCTGGACGAGGGCACGGTTCTCAGCCCGGGACCGACTGTCCGACCTCCAGCCCGGGGAGCTGTGACCCTTCGGCGGCCTCGGCCGTCAGCGGTCCAGCTCGATCGAGTGGGACAGCCGCCTCGATGGGAAGCTGGGCACGAGGAGTTCGGGAGAGGAGCGGAGCCATGAGGGTGCTCGTGTCGGCTGCGACCAGGTACGGAGCCACCGGTGAGATCGCTCGAGCGATCGGGGAGGTGCTCGCCGAGCGTGGTTTCGACACGACGGTCAGCCCACCCGAGGAGGTCGAGTCGATCGAGGAGTACGACGCGGCCGTTCTCGGGAGCGGTGTGTATGCGGGTCATTGGCTCGAGCCGGCGAAGGAACTCGTCGATCGATCCGGTGATGCCCTTGCCTCTCGGCCCGTATGGCTCTTCTCGAGCGGCCCCGTCGGCGATCCCTCGAGGAAGATGGTCCAGAAGATGGGGGAGGACCCCGTCGATGTCGCGGAGATCCTGGCAGCCACGAACGCTCGGGACCATCGCGTGTTCGCGGGGAAGATCGACAGGGAGAACCTGAGCTTTCCCGAGCGGGCCATGCTGATGGCCTTCCGAGGGCTGGAAGGCGACTTCCGGAACTGGGACGAGATCAGGGGATGGGCGTCGGGCATCGCCGATGCCTTGAAGTCAGGGCCCTGACATCGAGAGGCGGTCGGTCAGAGTGATCGAGCTGATCGAGCACCTCCGAGCTCAGTCGAGGTCCCCTACTCGACCGGGAGGGATGTTCTTGTTGTGCTGGAAGGCGTTTTCCGGGTCGTACGTGGTCTTGACCTCGACGAGTCGCCGGTAGATGTGGTCGCCGTAGGCCTCTCGAACGCGGCTCGTGTCGTCGTCGGCATCGAGGAAGTTGACGTAGACACCGCCGGTGCGGTGCGGCTGGAGGGCGTCGAGGAACCGCTGCGCCCAGGCTTTCTCGGCGACCGCGCGCTCGCCGGCTTCCTCCCGGAGCCACACCGCGTCGATGATGATGTTGTGGGCTACGTCGCGGCCGGCGTAGGCCGTGGCGTCGCCGGGAACACGGCCGACCGCGCCACCCATGTGGAACACCTTCGAGTACGACAGGCGCGAACCCGCGGCATAGGCGTGATCGGCCATGACGGCGATGGCGTCGTCGGAGATGCCCGCGAGGTTGACGGACTTCCAGTAGTAGTGCCACCCGTGCGGGACGGTGTCGTCGAGGGCCCACTGGTGGGCGACGTACGGCGTGGGTGAGATCAGGTCCAGGAGCGGCGACCCGAGTCGGCGGAGGGCCCGCACAGCGCGTTCGCCCTCGTCGAGGGTGCCGGCGTAGCAGCAGTCGATGGCGACGGCCGGCCGCCAGTGCAGGTGCTCCGGGATGGCCGACAGAGGTGGGATGGTGCCGAGCGTGACGACGGTGCCGAGCCCGTCGGGTGCATCAGCGGCGAAGTCCCGGTAGAACCGAAGCACCTCGGTGGTGTCGTCGGCCTCCCAGAAGACGGGTCCGGCCAACACGGTCGGGCCGACGGGGTGCAGCGCGAACCGGAACGAGCTGACGACGCCGAAGTTGCCGCCGCCGCCTCGCAGCGCCCAGAACAGATCGGGGTGCTCGTCGGCGGATGCCCGGATGATGCTGCCCTCGGCGGTGACGACCTCCGCGGACAGCAGGTTGTCGACGGTGAGCCCGTACTTGCGCATGAGGAAGCCCATGCCACCGCCGAGGGTGAGTCCGGCGACGCCGGTGTGACCCACGATGCCGCCCGTGGTGGCCAGACCGTGGGCCTGCGTCTCGTGGTCGACGTCGCACCACAGCGCGCCACCCTGCACCGAGGCGGTGCGGTCGTCGGCGTCGACCGACACGGACCGCATCGCGGAGAGATCGACCACGATCCCGTCGTCGCACACCGCGGTGCCGGCGACGTTGTGGCCTCCGCCTCGCACGGCGATCTCGAGGTCGCGGTCGCGGGCGAAGCGCACGGCCGCGGAGACGTCGGCGCTGCCGGTGCATCGGGCGATCAGCCGCGGGCGTCGGTCGACTGCCCCGTTCCACACGGCTCGGGCGGTGTCGTAGTCGGCGTGGTCGGCGGTGATCAGCTGGCCCCGGAACGCATCGATCTTCATCGCGGATGGCCTCTTCGTGGATGGGGACGATCTCGGCATAGATGTCGGTCCTCGCCTTCTCGACGCCTATCGGACCGCCGCGAACCGCTACCGTGAAGTCAAGAATCTGGACTTCACGGCCGGCGGCAGGAGCGAAAGAATGGCGTGGTGCGGACCTACGGCCAGTACTGCCCGATCGCTCGTGGTGCCGAGATCTTCGCCGAACGCTGGACGCCACTGATCATCCGCAACCTCCACCTCGGCTGCGGAAGCTTCAGCGAGATCCTGGAGGGCGCGCCCGGGCTCTCCCGCACCCTGCTCTCGGAGCGACTCAAGCACCTCGAACGGCTCGGCATCGTTCGGTCGACAGCCAAGCCCAGCGGGCGCGGGCGCCACTACGAGCTCACGCCGGCTGGTCACGGCCTGTATGAGGTCTGCAACGCGCTCGGCGAGTGGGGTGCTCGATGGCTCGAGATCGCCCCCGAGCATCTCGATCCCTTCGTGGCGCTGTGGTCGATGTGCAACGCGTTCCGCCGAGACAGGCTCCCGGACCGACGCATCGTCACCCGTTTCGACTTCACAAGCCGCCGGCCTCACGAGCGATACTGGTTGCTGATCGAGCGCAGGAAGGCCGAGATCTGCAGACGGCACCCGGGCCTCGACGAGGACCTCTTCATCACGGCGGAAGCTGAGGCCTTCGTCAGATGGCACGCCGGCCAGCTCGCCTGGGCCGAAGCCACCCGCGACCGCCGCATCCAACTCCACGGCCCGACGTGGCTCGTACGAGCCTTCCCGACCTGGAACGCGCGCAGCTCCTTCGCCGACATCAAGCCGATCTCACGGACCGCGGCGAGCTCGGCCGGCTGAGAGCATCGACGGATCGCTGCGAGGGTGCGATCGGGCTGGCAGCCCAACGGTACTCTTCTGCCGTGGGACCTCTTCGGTATTCCATCAACGTCACGTTGGACGGGTGCTGCGATCATCGTGCGATCCCGGCGGACGAAGCCCTGCATCATCACGCTGCCGAGAACCTCGCACAGGCCGATGCCCTCCTCTTCGGCCGGGTGACCTACGAGATGATGGAGGCAGCGTGGCGGCTGCCGCCCCAGTCGGGGGTGAGGCCTGAGTGGATGGAACCCTGGATGGAGCCCTTCGCCCGCACGATCGACGCGGCGAAGAAGTACGTCGTGTCGAGCACCCTGGAGCAGGTCGATTGGAACGCGGAACTCCTGCACGGGGATCTCGGGAATGCCGTTCGGCAGCTCAAGCGGGAGTCGGTCAAGGGACTGTTCGTGGGAGGCGTGAAGCTCCCACTGGCGTTGACGGAGCTGGGATTGATCGATGAGTACGAGTTCGTGGTGCATCCCAGGCTCGCGGGGCACGGGCCGACGTTGTTCGCGGGCCTATCCAAGCATGTCGACTTGGAGCTCGTGAGCCGGCTGGAGTTGGGGTCGGGGGCAGTGGCGTTGCGGTACGAGCCCAAAGGGTAGCCATCTGACTGGTCGGCCCAAGTCCACTCGGACCAGATAGAGCGTCTGACCTGGGCGTTCCCTCGTAGTCCCAACGGGATTTGAACCCGTGTCTCCACCTTGAGAGGGTGGTGTCCTAGGCCCCTAGACGATGGGACCGAGTCGTTCTGACCTCGGTATTCGGTTCAGCCGGACGCCGCCTCAGTGTATCGAACGGTCGACCGGCGGTTCGACAGCGACTCCCAACACGTGCCCTCCGGTCAGCCCTCCTCGGAAGTCTTGGGCTCCGTGACGATGCGCACGACCACCTCGGTGGAGCGGGCCTTGGCCTCCTGGGTCGCTCGGCGCTGACGCAGCAGCCAGCTGGCGATGCCCGCCGCCGTCGAACTGCCGACGACCGCCCCCAGCGCCATCTTGGTGCTCCTGATGCGGCCGGGGAGGCGGGCCTCGAGCTCGGCGAGGTCGCGCTCGATCCGCGTCCTCGTCTGCTCGATCTCGGTCACGACGCGATCTGCTGCTTCGCCCATTCCAGGTCCTCCTTCACGCTCTCCTTGGTGAGCTCCACGCCGCCGGCCTTCCGGATCGACCTGCGGCCGACGAGGAACGCGATGGCTCCCAGCGCCAGGCACGCGGCCGCGACCAGGAGTCGCGACGCCCACGCGGGCATCACGAGATCGAGCGCGGCGACACCGGCGGCCGCGAGGTAGACGACCACGAGCGCGATGAAGACGCCGGCGAGCGCGACGGCGCCGATGCCGAAGGCCCGTTCGGAAATCGCCTCGGTCACCTCGATCTTGGCCAACGCGACCTCCTGCCGGAACAGCTGCGTGATGCCGTCGACCACGCTTCGCATCAGCTCAGGGATCGAGCGCTGTTCACTCGGCGTACCGGGCGGCGCACCGCCGGGGGCTTGAGCATCCATGTCCCCTCCTTCGACCGATGTCGGAGCGACCCCGAGGTTGCTCCTCGTGTGGCGACATCGTCGCAGGAGGAACGGCCCGGCGCGGCGGCGATCGCTCAGCCCAGTAGGTCCAGCAGCCGCCGGCCGCTCGCGGTGAGCTCGGAGTAGACCTCGCGGCCCTGTCGCCGGGCGTCGACCACGCCGGACCGCCGGAGCACGCCGAGCTGCTGCGAGACCGCCGCGGGCGTGAGGTGCAGCCGTTGCGCCAGCTCGCTCGTCGTCATCGGCACGTTCAGCACACGCATGATGTCGGCGCGCGTGCCGCCGATCAGATCGTCCATCGCGCCGTCGCCGCGCACGTCCTCGGGCTCGTCCCAGATCTCGGCGATGCCCCTGGGGGAATAGGACAACGTCGGCTGCAGGGTGAAGTCGACCAACACGGCGATGCCCGGCCAGTCGAACACCGCCGGGATCAGCACGAGCCCCCGGCCCTCGGGATCGATCTCCTCATCGTGCTGTTTGTCGATCACCAGGGTCTGATCCGACCAGGACAGGGAAGGGTGCAGATCGGCGAAGAGCAGCTCCGCGCCCCCGAGCGCGAGCTGACGGGCCCGGTAGGTGACGTCGGCCTCGTGCAGCGATCTGATGCGGGGCCAGTGCTGCTCGATCGTGAGCTTCCAGTACTCCCGCATCTGCTCCACGAGCCTGGGGACGAACGGGGCCGGGTCCTCGAGGATCTCCTGCGTGAGCGCTGAGACCTCGGCGCCCTGCATCGAGCGGATCATGTGCTCGAGCTCCGTGCGGATGCGACCCGGATCGGTCGTGGCTACCTGCTCGAGCTCCTCCTCGAACTGCGGGAACGGCGTCTCGGGCGGCGGCGTCAGGAAGTCGGGGATGTAGCAGTGGATGCCGGGGTTCAGGCCCACGGGCGGGACGACGGCGAACAGGATCGCGAGGTCGTGGCCCTCGATCGCCTTCCGAGCCTCCTGAACCCACGGAAGGTGAAGCGCGTGCTTCGAGGGGTCGCGCATGGGCTTGTAGAGGCTCATGCCGAGCTCCCAGATGGGGGAGAAGGCGAACCTGGTCTCGGCCAGGTCGTCACTCGAGAGATGGATGTTGATCGGCATCGCTTTCGAGATAGCTTAAATGCTTCCGCGAAGGAAGGCAAGCCCGTATCCTGCGCCTTGAAACGTTGTAGGAAACGCTACAAGGACTCCGAAGGAGGTGCAGGATGATCCTCGGTTGGACCGACGATCTGTTCCGCTCACGGGAGGTCGAGCTGCGGGACGCCAGCGAGCGCCTCCGCACCGGACGTCGACGGGTGCATCGTCTCCGCAAGGATGCCTCACCCGAACGGCGCCCTCGCCGCGAGCGCTGAACGTCTGTCGGCCGCGTCTCGGCCGGCAGCGGAAACGGTGGGGCCGGGGCAACGTCGCTCACCACGACGCCCCGGCCTCGACCGTTCCTTCACGAGACCGACGACCAACGCACGAACGCGGTCACGCTAGTGACACCACTATCGATGTCGGAACGCTCCACAGGATCGATCGAGCACTCATGACACTACTATCTGTGTCATCTCGCGTGGATGAAGCGTCGAGACGCCTTCAACGCGACCGACTTGCTGGCCAGCTGCCCCGTTCAGTTCTCGCCCTGGTCGCGGGTGAACCCGAGCTCCCCGTCGAACTCCATGAGCTTCTCGATGTGCATCCAGGTGTGCCGGCGGGAGATGCGCGCCAGCAGCTGGTGCACGTCCTCGTCCCAGAGGTCGCCCGGGTTCTCACGGATGATGAATCGGCACCGCCAGTGGTCGAGCGTGTCGGTGATCGCGCCGGTCGCCGGGTAGACCTTCGTTCCTCGGCTCGAGATCATCTTCAGCTCGAGCCGCGTGCCGAGAGCGAGCTCGGTGAGCGAGGTGCCGAGCTCGTCGGCCGAGAGCGGCGATTCCACGAACACATCGAGGCCGACGACGTTCCGCTCGGTGGGCTTGACGTAGTCGGGATCGGCGGAGAGCACCGGCAGCTCGAGCGGCTTGACCTCGCGCACGGTCCAGTTCTCGGTCTTCTTCCCGAGGTTCCCGATGATCGCCTCGGTGTACTCGGTGGTCGGGGTGCCTCGGTCGTAGCCGAGCACGTCGCCGGTGAGCGTGCCCGACTCGAGCGTCACGAAGACCGCGTGCTCGATCGCCGACGCCTGGTCGAAGAGCCCGAGGTAGCGGAGCATCAGGACCGAGGACAGGATCACCGCCGTCGGGTTGATCACGTTCTTGCCGGCGTACTTGGGGGCGGAGCCGTGCACGGCCTCGAAGATCGCGACCTCGTTGCCGATGTTGGCGCTCGGTGCGAACCCCAGTCCGCCGATCAGGGCGCTCGACAGGTCGCTCAGGATGTCGCCGTTCATGTTCGTGGTGACGATCACGTCGTACTGCTCCGGGCGCTTCACCAGCTGGTGGGCCGCGTTGTCGACGATCACGTGCCAGGACTCGATGTCGGGGTAGTCGGGGGCGACCGACTCGAACACGCGCTTCAGCGTGCCCTCGCTCAGCTTCATGATGTTCGCCTTCGTGGCGCAGGCGACGGTGGGGCGGCCCTCGCTGCGGGCGTACTCGAACGCGAAGCGCGAGATCTTCTCCGAGCCCTTGACGCTGATCAGCTTCAAGGCCTGGGCGACCCCCGGTGTCTGCATGTACTCGATGCCGGCGTAGAGGTCTTCCACGTTTTCGCGGACCATCACCATGTCGATGCCGCGGCCCGAGTACGGGGTGGTGACGCCGGGCATCTCACGAACGGGCCGCACGTTGGCGTAGGTCTCGTAGAGCTTTCGGAGCGTCACGTTGGCGCTCTTCTCGCCGAAGCCCACGGGTGTCTCGAGCGGGCCCTTCAGCGCGACGCGGGTGCTCGCGATCGAGTCCATCGTCTCCTGGGGCACGCCGGAGGCGACCCCTCGCCTGAAGACCTCGGCCCCCGCCTCGGCCTCCTGCCAGTCGATCGGCGCGCCGGCGGCGTCGACGATGGCCCGGGTCGCAGCGACGACCTCGGGACCGATGCCGTCGCCGGGGATGATCGTGACGGGGATGCGGGCTGGTACCTCGTTGTCGCTCACGCGGCCTCCTCGCGGATCGCGGATCGTGGATCATGTCGATGACGTGTCATGGTAGCGGCGCCGATCCGGCCGGCGACGCGGCTTCGATAGCATCCCCGGCCATGAGTCGATCGAGGGTCGGGGCCGCCGGGCTCCTCACGGTCGTCGCGGGGCTGATCGCGGTCGCGTGCACCAGCGGCGAGGCGATGGTCCCACCGCCCCCGGCATCGTCGTCGGGTCCGCCGGCGTCGCCGAGCACGTCGGTC
>Ga0210143_1000040_pt1 | contig 24487 bp, 27 predicted proteins | sample MayberryNW_TuleC_2_FD_185527 | JGI IMG/M metagenome (GOLD analysis project Ga0210143, IMG submission 185527) | Wetland microbial communities from San Francisco Bay, California, USA, that impact long-term carbon sequestration - MayberryNW_TuleC_D2... | ecosystem: Environmental > Aquatic > Marine... | reverse complement strand
CGGCCGCACTGATCGAGATCGACACGCCCGGTGGCCTCGTCTCGTCGACGCGGGAGATCACGCAGGCGATCCTCAACGCCGAGGTGCCAGTGCTCTGCTACGTCACACCGTCGGGGGCGCGCGCCGCCTCTGCGGGATCCTTCGTCCTGCTCTCGTGCAACATCGCCGCGATGGCGCCGGGGACCAACGTGGGCGCCGCCACCCCCGTGGGCATCGACGGGGCCGTCGGATCGGACAAGGCCGTGAACGACGCCGCCGCCTCGATGCGGTCGATCGCCGAGCAGCGAGACCGGAACGCCGATGTCGCCGAGACGTTCGTGACCGATGCCGTGAGCATCAGCGCGGAACAGGCGCTCGACGACGACGTGATCGACGTGATCGCGCCGACCACCGCCGATCTGATCGCCGAGGTCGACGGGCGCACCGTCACGCTGGGCAACGGAGATCGGATCGAGCTGGAGGTCGCCGGCGCCCCGCTCGTCGACCGCTCGATGGGCGGGTTCGTCGGGTTCCTGCACACGATGCTCGACCCGACCCTCGCCTTCATCTTCTTCTGGCTGGGGTTGGCGCTGATCGTGCTCGAGCTGCTCGTGCCCGGGCACATCTTCTCCGGCACGATCGGCACCGTGTTGCTGATCCTCGCGATCGTGTCGTTCGGCGTGCTACCCGTGCAGCTGATCGGGGTGCTGCTGTTGGTGGCCGCTGCGGCGCTGATGGTCATCGAGCTGAACGCGCCGGGGTTCGGGGTCTGGGGCATCGCCGGCACGATCTGCCTGCTGCTGGGCGGGTGGTTCCTGTACGACCGGGCCGGCGGCGTGGTCGTCGCCCCTGGCGTGCTGATCGGCACGGCCGTGTTCGTCGGCGTCTTCTTCGCCATCGTCCTGCGGAAGGTGTTGCGCGTCCGCCGCCTGCCGCCCGCCCAAGGGACCGAGACGGTGGTCGGGAAGCACGGCGTCGCGATCGGCGCGGGGCTCAACCCCGACGGCATCGTCCGCGTCTCCTCCGAGGAATGGCGCGCCACGACGTCCGACGGCTCCACGATCCCGGCCGGCACACCGGTTCGGGTCACCCAGCTCGACGGCCTCACGCTGATCGTCGAGAGCGCACCTGCAGAGCTCGAGACGGCCGCACCCGCGACGGCCGAGGAGGAGAGGAGTCGCTGATGGAGTTCAGTGCCGCCCTGATCGCCGTGATCGTGGTGATCGGGCTGATCGTGCTGTTCCTGACGAAGGCGATCCGCATCGTCCCCGAGTACCAACGCCTGGTCGTGTTCCGGCTCGGTCGCCTGCTCGGCCAGAAGGGACCGGGCCTGGTGCTGCTGATCCCGTTCATCGACCGGGGCATCAGCGTCGACCTGCGGGAGTTCTACCTGGAGATCCCGCGACAGGACTCGATCACGAAGGACAACGCCCCGATCGCGGTCGACTTCGTCATGTTCTACAAGGTGATGGACGCCCAGACGTCCGTCGTCCAGGTGGGCAACTTCGCCGGCGCCGCGCTGAACATCGCCTCGACGACGCTGCGGGCCGTCATCGGCGACATCCCGCTCGACGACATGCTCGCCAAGCGCGACGAGATCAACACCCTGCTGAGGATCAAGCTCGACGAGGTCACCGAGCGGTGGGGAGTGAAGGTCACGAACGTCGAGATCCGCGAGATCATCCCGCCCGCGTCCGTGCAGGAGGCGATGACCCGGCAGATGTCTGCCGAGCGGACCAGGCGCGCCGTCGTCACGGAGGCCGACGGCGCGAAGGCCGCCGCCATCACGGTCGCCGAGGGCAACAAGGAAGCAGCGATCCTGAACGCCGAGGGCTCGAAGCAGTCGGCGATCCTCACGGCCGAGGGCGAACGGCAGGCCGCGATCCTGCGAGCGGAGGGATTCGCCCTCGCGCTGAGGACGATCAACGAGCAGGCGATGGGCGCCGACGAGAAGACGATGCGCCTCCAGTACCTCGAGGCTCTGAGGACCGTGGGCGCGTCGCCGGCGTCGAAGGTGGTCGTGCCGATGGAGCTCTCCGGATTGGTCGCGGGATTCACGGCGATCGCCGAGGCCGCGTCGCCGCCCGACTCGAGGGACGACACCGCCTGAACGACCCGCCGCTCACGAGGGCGCCGGCTTCGCCGCCGCCCTCGCCACGTCCGGGATGGAACCTGCGCCACGTCGGTGGTGTATGACGGATCGAACGGTGAACGACCAGCGCCCCTCGCAGGGCCGGCCATCGGAGGACGCCACCCTCGTGTCGCGTGCACGCGACGGGGACGTGGAGGCGTTCGAGGAGCTGGTGACGCGGTATCAGGGCATCGCGTTCCGCGTCGCCTGGCTAGTCGTGCGCGATCGGGGCGATGCAGAGGAGGCCGTGCAGGACGCATTCGTGAAGGCCTACTACGCGCTGCCTCGGTTCCGACCGGGCGCCCCGTTCCGGCCATGGATCCTCCGGATCGTCACCAACGAGGCCCGGAACCGCGGGCGGTCCGCCAGGCGACGGGATGGGCTCGCGGCCAGGGTGGCGGCATCCGAGTCGACGCGCGCGGCGCCCGCCTCCGAGTCCATGGCCCTCGCCCGTGCCGACGCCGAGGCGTTGCTGGCCGCCCTGGATCAGCTTCCGGAACGCGACCGCCTCGTGATCGCGTACCGGTTCCTCCTCGAGATGACTGAGGCCGAGACGGCCGAGACGCTCGGCGTGCCTCCCGGCACGGTGAGATCGAGGCTTTCGAGGGGCCTGGCGCGTCTGCGGTCGCAGCTGAACGCCGGCGTGGTGGAGGTGGAACAGGCATGAACGAACGATCCCGCCCGATGACCGAGTCGGCGTTGCGAGATGCCCTCGTCGCCGCGCGGGAGCACATCGACTGGCCGACGCCCCCCGATGTCGTGCAGGACGTTGGCGCAACGATCAGGGCGATGCGCACGACCCCCTCCCTCGCCGCCCCCCGCCTCTCGATGCCCAGTCGCCGGCGCACCCTGCTCGCGATCGCGGCGGCCCTGGTGCTCCTCGCCGGCGCCGCGTTCGCGGCCCGCCTCGTGATCGAGCTCGGCGCCATAGCCGTGCGCGTGCTTCCCGACCGCCCGACCTCGCTGCCCACGAACGTCGCGACCTCCGACGACCTCGGGCGCCAGGTCACGCTCGCCGAGGCCGAGGCGGCAGCCGGATTCCCGGCGGCGCTGCCGACGGCGCTCGGGCCACCCGACCGCACGTGGATCGACGAAGCGTTGGTCGGCTTCGACCCAGACGACGTTGCCCGCCGCATCGTGAACGCCTGGCAGCCTACGTCCGGACTCCCCGCGGTCCGGGGCACCGAGGCCGGGGCCCTGCTGATGCAGTTCGAGGGTGACTGGGAGGTCGCCTCCAAGCTCCTGTCCGCCGAAACGGGTCGATTCGGCCATGCGATCGTCGACGGACGTCCGGCCTTCTGGACCACGGGCGAGCACGAGTTGCAGCTCATCAGTGGTGACGAAGCGCTGCGCCTGCTCGTGTCCGGGAACGTGCTGATCTGGCAGGACGCCGGCTACACGTTCCGGCTCGAGACCGTCCTCGGCAAGCGCGCCGCGATCGCCATCGCCGGGTCGATCGATCCCGTCGTCGATCGGGCCTAGATCGGGAACCCCCCGGTGACGGCCGGTGTAGGCAGGGGTGAGATCGAGGAGGTCGACGGACTGGAGGCGACGATGAGGCGGGCACACAGGATCGCGACGATCGCGGTGCTCGGCACGATCGGCACCCTAGCGGGCGTGACGGCCGCCACCGCGGGCGGCGGTGGGCACTGCGCCCCGGACGAAGCTCGGGGGAACCGGGTGGAGCTCGAAGGAGCCTGCTTCACGCCCTCGACGCTGCACGCCGAGGCCGGCGAGACGATCACGTTCGTGAACCGGGATCCCCTCGCCCACAACGTGAGCGGCACCGGGTGGGGCAACTACGAGGACATGGGCCAGGGAGACCGGTTCACGACCTCGTTCGCGGACGAAGGCATCTACCCCTTCGCCTGCACCTTGCACCCGGGCATGACGGGCGTCGTCGTCGTCGGCGACACGGGCGCTGAGACCGCGGCCGAGGTGCAGCCGCTGGCCGCATCGACGTCGCCTCCGCCGGACGGCGATGCCTGGATCGCCGCGGGCGCGGTCGGCCTGGCCGTCGGGGCGGCCGTGGGTGCGGGCCTGGCCGTCGTCCGGCGCCGGCGCCGGCGCGCGACCACTGCCTGAACCGAGATCGTGCGGCCGGCGGTCGCCGCGCTAGACCGGCAGCGGCATGCCGGCCTGCTGCATGGCCAGTTCGAAGTCGTGACGGTTCGACACGGCCTGGATGGCGTCGTCGACCGTCACGGCGCCCTCCTGCACGAGCTGGAGCAGACACTGGTCGAACGTGACCATGCCGTAGAAGCGGCCGTCCTGGATCACATCCTTGATCTCATGGGTCTTGTCGGGGTCTGCGATGCGCTCGGCGACGCGGCCCGTGTTGATCAGGATCTCGAGGCCGGGGGTCCGCCCGCCGTCGACCGTCGGCACGAGCCGCTGGCAGATGATGCCCCGCAGCGTGCCGGCGAGGGCCAGGCGCACCTGCTTCTGCTGATACGGGGGGAAGAAGTCGATCACCCGGTTCACGGTCTCGGTCGCGTCCACCGTGTGCAGCGTCGACAGCACGAGGTGCCCGGTCTCGGCCGCCTGGATCGCCGCGCGAACCGTCTCGGTGTCGCGCATCTCCCCGATCAGGATCACGTCGGGATCCTGGCGCAGCGCCGATCGGAGCGCCCCGAGGAAGTCATGGGTGTCGTTGCCGATCTCCCGCTGGTTGATCGAGGCGACGTCGTCCTTGTGCAACACCTCGATCGGGTCCTCGATCGTGACGATGTGCACCGGTTTCGTCTTGTTGATGTAGTCGATCATCGCGGCCAGGGTGGTGGTCTTGCCCGATCCGGTCGGGCCGGTGACCAGCACGAGCCCACGAGGCTCGTCCGAGATCGTCCGCACCGCATCGGGGAGGCCGATCTCCTCGAACGCCGGGCCACCGAAGCGGAGCTTCCTCAGCACCATGCTCACGGATCCCCGCTGCCGGAACACGTTCACACGGAAGCGGCCGACGTGCGGGATCGAGTAGGCGAAGTCCACGTCGCCGCTGTCGACGAACCGTTCCATGCGGTCGGGGGGGATGATGCCCTCGGCGATCGCCTGGCATTCGATGCCGGTCAACGGATCGCGATCGAGGCGATACAGCCCTTTGGGCAGCCGGATCATCGGCGCCGACCCGACCTTGACATGCAGGTCCGATCCTTCCCCGCCGACGAGCTGTTCGAGCCAGCCGTTGAACTCCGGCACGATGGGGGTGCCGTCCGACGACGTCGTGGCCGTTCGCTCCATGCCTGTTCCTCCGATGAGCGTGCCTGTCATGCCCGGCGGCAGTCGCCGTTCGGGGCTCCTGGTCACCATCGGAAGCCCCTGCCCCCGACTTCAGTCCTGCGTACGTGGTTCGTCGGTGATGATGCGTACGTAGGCGCCGGCCCGCGCGATCACTCGGGCACGGCGGTGAGCCGGCACACCGCGGAACGTTCGGCGAGCGGCTCGAACGCTCCCAGACGCATCGGAGGCCGCGAGCCCTGGAGCATGCCCTCGAGGAGCCCGCGATGCAGCGCACACACCAGCTCACGGTGGTCGTCGAGCAGCTCGCGGAACGGGCAGTCTCGGAGCGTGATGTCGACCCGGCCCCGACCCCGACGGCGGAACCGGGGGTCGAATCCCGCCTCGGCGAGCGCCGCCTGCAGCACGGCCAGGTTCGGGCCGCTCGAGCTCCGCGCGCCCGGCGGCGGCGCCGACCGGCCCACGAGGTAGGCCCCCCATTCACGCGCGGTCTCGACCGAACGCGCGCGCTGCCGAGCACCGGTGATCTGACCGGCGATCATGTCCGCGAAGAGCCGGTAGTCCCGGCCCTCCCTCGCCTCGCGGTCGACCGCGGAATAGACGGTCTGCGGGCGTCCGACCGACGTGCCTCGCCTCGCTTCGCTGGAGACGAGACCCGCCTCCTCGAGCCGGCGCAGGTGGGGCCGCAGGGTGTTCACGTGCAGGCCGAGCCGCGACGACAGCTCACGGACCGAGACCGCGCGCCCCGACAGGCGCAGGGTGCGGTACAGGCGATAGCGGGTATCGTCGGCCAGCGCCTTGTGGACCTCGATCGGTGAGGGCTCCGCCACTCGCACACCTCCGACGTATCATGGATTTCCACGGTCAACACCGTGCGAATCAAGCTTAGAGGGAAAGGGACCGACGTTGATCACCGAAGAGCAGGTTCGGCAGGCCCTCCGGGGCGTGATGGACCCCGAGATCGGGAAGCCGATCGAAGACATCGGCATGCTGGAATCGATCGCCGTCGACGGCGGCCGCGTCGAGGTGCACGTGCTGCTCACGATCGAAGGCTGCCCGCTGAAGGACCGCATCACCCAGGACGTGACCGCCGCCGTGCAGCCGCTCGAGGGGGTGGAACGCGTCGACGTACGGCTCACCCCGATGAGCCAGGAGCAGCGCGAAGGGCTCGTCTCGCAGCTGCGCGGCGGCGCCCCGACCCCTCAGCAGAAGATCCGGTTCCCGCCGTCGACCTCGGTGATCGCGGTGGCCTCGGGCAAGGGCGGCGTCGGCAAATCGTCGGTCACCGTGAACCTCGCGGCGGCGCTCGCGGCCGGGGGCAACAAGGTCGGCGTGCTCGACGCCGACGTGTGGGGCTTCAGCGTTCCCCGCATGCTCGGGGTGACGGGCAAACCCGTCGGCTTCGACAACATGATCCTGCCGCTCGAGGGCCACGGCGTGAAGGTGATCTCGATGGGCTTCTTCGTGCCCGAGGAGACGCCGGTGATCTGGCGCGGCCCGATGCTGCACAAGGCGATCGAGCAGTTCCTCGGCGATGTCTACTGGGGCGACCTCGACTTCCTGCTGTGCGACCTGCCGCCCGGCACCGGCGATGTCTCGATCTCGCTGGCGTCGTTCCTGCCGGGCGCGTCGATGCTCGTCGTGACCACGCCGCAGGAAGCGGCGCGCACCGTGGCCGAGCGAGCGGGGCGCATGGCCGAGCGCACGAACCTGCGCCCGATCGGCGTGGTCGAGAACATGAGCTGGTACGTCTGCCCACACTGCGGCGAGCGCGAGGCGATCTTCGGGGAAGGTGGCGGGCATTCCGCTGCGGAGCACCTCGGTGTGCCCTTGATGGCGCAGGTTCCCCTGATGCCCGCGATGCGCGAGGGCGGCGACATCGGTGCGCCGATCGTCGTGGTCGAGCCCGACGCGCCGGCGAGCGTCGCCCTGCGCGAAGCGGCGGAGGCCGTCCTCCGCTCGACCAAGAGCAAGATCGGGAAGCCGCTCACCCTGATGACGAGCTAGAGCCCTCGCTCCGGTCGACGCCCCACGGCCCTAGGCCAGAGCGCCGCGACCGCTCTGCCCATGAGGAACCCGCTCACGGCGTCGCTCGGGTAATGCACGCCGAGGTACACGCGAGATGCGGCGACCGAAAGCCCGAGCGCCGTCAGGCTCCCGCGTGCGACCGCTCCGGCCTCCAGCTCGCGCCCGGCCACCGCGGTGAACGCCGTGAGCACGGCCGGGTGACTGCTCGGCCACGACGTGCCCATCGGGGGCGCGATCATCGACCGGGTGCCGGCGGGGTCGGCGACGGAAGGACGGGGGCGGTCGACCATGCGTTTGACCGCCTGGCCGAGGAGCCAGGTCGCGCCGGCGGCGGCGATCGCCCGAACCGCCGGCCGCGGCCTGCCGAGCGCCGCGAGCGTCCCGGCGGCGGCCCCGACGGCGTAGAGCGAGCCCAGCTCGGTGATCCCTGCGAAGACGCGATCGGCCCCATGGCCGTGGCCACGGTTGACCGCCTCGAACAGATCGGCGTCGCCACGGCGACCCTCCTCGGTCGCGAGGGCGACGTACCCCACGCTGCCGGCGGCGGCGGCGAGCGCGGCACCTCGCAGCAGCGATCGCACCTTCACGCTCGCGCGCGCTCCTCGATCTCGCGCTTCTGCGCCAGCACTCCGTGCTTCAACGCGTATCCCGCTCCGCCCATCGCGTTGAGCCCGGCAGCGCCGAACCTGCCGAAGGGCCCACGGAACCGGTAGGACACCTCGTGTCGCAGCAAGCTGCGGTCGAAGGGCAGCGAGGCCACCGACGTCGTCACGGTCGCCTCGAGCAGACCTTCGAGGCGAACGCACGATCTCCACGGCGGCTCCCACTCCAGCACGGTCGCGTGCACGGTCGCGTGCACCCCCACCAGCGCCATCACGACGTCGTAGGTGGCGCCGATCTGCATGCCGCCCTCCGGAGGTTCGACGCGCTCGATGTGCTTGTCCCACTGCGGCAGGTTGCAGGGGTCGCTCGCGATCTCCCACACGGTCTCGGCCGGAGCATCGACCTCGACGGAGAACTCGACGGTGGTCATGCCGCGGCGGCGCTGCCGCTCGACCAGCCCTTCCACCACACGAGACGTTCGGGCGTGATGCGCACGAGCGCCCCCGCACCCGGATGCAGCGCCGTCGCGATCGACCGAGCCGTCTTCGCGCCGGATCCCAGGGCGTCGAGCACGTAGAACGACCCGGAGCCCTGCACCATCGCGCCGGACATGTCGCGTGCCCGCCAGACGCTGGCCTCGTCGATCGTGAGCGCGACGGGGGCATCGGGGGCGGCACCGGCGAGCGCGAGCGTCTCGTCGGGCAGCGCCGCGTACAGCGCCGAGGTCTCCGCGAGCCACCGCACCGGCAGCACGACCGGCCCACGAGCCCCCGAGACGGTCAATGCCGCCTCGCCGCTGCGCCCCAGCGTGGCGGCCATGTCGGCCGGCAACGCGCTCAGCGGATCCGGGCCCTGCTTGACCTGCCGGAAGGTCTTGTGCCCCAGGGCTTCACCCCCCCACCTGCCGCGGCCTTCCTGCACCCCATCCTCGTCGAGGAGCGCCGTGCGATCGAGGTCGATGCCGACGAACACCCGCCCCGGCGGCGTCCACGCGAGCGGCACCTGCCGCGCGTCGAACGCGTAGCCCGCGAAGAACTTCGCGTTCTTCTTGCTGAACCTCGCGGTCGCGCGAGCGATCGACGTGGCGCCGGTCACGGCCGCGCCCCATGTGTTCCGATCGAGGGCATCGTAGGTCTTCACGGTCCCGGTGAACGTCACCGAGAGATCGCCTCGTCGCACGAGGCCGGCGACCCCCGGATCGACCTTCCAGGCGCGAGCCTTCACGGAGCCGCGCGACGTGGTGAGCCACATCCGTCCGCCCGAATAGGCGAAGACGAGCGGCGTGCAGTGCGGGCCACGAGGCGTCGAGGTCGCGACGGCGCAGAAGGGAGCGTCCTCGAGCACCTGTTGCACCGCGGTCGACAGGAAACTCATCTGGCCGCCCCTTCCTCGATCGCCCCGCGCCCGGAACCGGGGGGAAGGGCGAGCATCAGTCCGGTCCACAGGATATGGCTCGCGAGCCCCGCGAGCACACCCCCCGACCACCACGCGAGACCCGCCCAGAGGGCGCCGCCGACGATCGCCCCGGCGACGATCGGAAGGCTCCGGCTGGCTGCGTTCGCGACGATGTACCCGATCCACGCGACGACGGCCCCGGCCCACGGATCGATCGCATCGGCGAGCCGAGCCTGCGTGAGCCCCCGCCAGAACAACTCCTCAGCGGGCACCATGACGACGAGGCTCAGCACGAGCGACGTGGCCAGCGTGACGTCGCCTGCCTGCTCGTACTGCTCGACGACATCCGCGCGGAACCGGGACCATCGTGCGGCGAGCCACACGAACATCCGGGTCCCGACGTAGAGCGCGAGCCCCGACGCGAGGCCCACGACGACCGCCGTGGCCGCCCCGGTCTCGGCGGCGGCTGCCGGCGGGCGCGCCACGACGGCGGCGATCCCCATGGACCCCAGGACCACTGGCATGAGCTTCCACACCCCGGCGCGTCCGGACGAGACGCGCCACCACCCGGCGGACTCGGCGACCGCTCCCATGACGATGACCGCGATCTGCATCCTCAGACCAGGAATCGGGTCTTCACGGCGACCTCCGCCGTGAACGCCGTGACGACCGCGAGGTAGTAGAAGCCGGTCGCCGACTGCACGGCCGAGGCTCGCTGCCCTCGGAGCGCGGCGCGGGTGAGGAGCGCGATCAGGAACGTCGCGACGACCATGCCGAGCGCGATCCACGGCGCGAGTGCTCCGGCGGTGAGCAGCGGGTTCAACGAGGCCGAGGACTCGACCCCGCCGAACCCGCTGGAGACGATCGCGACCACCTCGACCACGATGGCCACGAGCATCGCCGTCGTCATGCGATCGATCGGCCTCCGGGGGAGGCCTCTGTCGGTGAGGTACCAGTGGCCCAGCAGCAATCCGTCGGTGATCGATCCGAGGAAGGCCGCGCCGGCGAGCAGCTGGAACAACGCGACCGGGAACGCCTGCCGACCGGTTCCCGCCATCGCGACGAGGGTCGCGATCGCGACACCGACGCTCGCGGATCCGACGACCCGCGCGGGCAGGTGACGCTTCCCGAGCATCAGCAGGAACGAGAGCCCCACGGCTCCGGCCGTCGCCAGGGCGAGCGTCGCCGACCACCGGCCGGCGTCGTCGCCGGCGACCAGCGCCGCGCGGGTGGACAGCCACGAGCCCGCCGCCAGCACGAGCAGGATCCCGGTGGTGAGCGTGAAGAATCCGCGCTTGACCTCGTTCCACAACGGGGTCAGCCACAGGAACGCCAGCGAGCCGGCCACCGCCTGGGCCAGCACGAGCGCCATGTAGCCGGCCGCACCGGTCACCGCGTCTTCCCTCGCATACGGCCCGAAGCCTACCCGTGAGGACCCCGAGACCCGCCGCGCGGGCGAGCGTTCGACCCCGGCGTTCACGCCGGGGGCCGATACGATTGCCCGATGGAGGACTGGCGCACCTACGACGACGTCGCCGAGACCTACGAGCGGGTGCATGCCCCGCGGCTCGCTGAGGTGGCTCGCGACCTGGTGGAGATGATCGACCTGCCCGACGGTGCCGCCGTGCTCGACGTCGGCACCGGCACCGGGGTCGCCGCCCAAGCCGCCGCCGACGCCGGGGCCGCGGTGGTCGGCGTCGACGAGTCCCTGGGCATGCTGCTCGTCGCCCGGCGGGAGCGTCCCAAGGTGCCGGTCGTGGCCGCGCACGCGATCGATCTCCCGTTCGGACCGGGCCGGTTCGATGCCGTGCTCGGGTCGTTCGTGCTCGCGCACTTCGACAAGGTCGAGACCGCGCTGTTCGACATCGCCCGGGTGATGCGGCCCGACGGCCGGGTCGGCTTCACGTCGTGGTCCGACCGTGACGACGCCTACCAGGAGGCGTGGCGTGACCTCGTCACGACGGTCGTGCCCCGCGAGATGCTCGCGTCCGCGTACGCGGGGGCCGCTCCCGGACACGACCGGCTCAAGTCGCGCACGAACGTCGAGGAGGCGCTCATCGACGCCGGCTTCCGGAGCGTGAGGACCGAGGTCGTGAAGTACCGGTGGACGTACTCACTCGAGGAATACCTCGACGGTCTGCAGGTGTGGGCCACCGGCCGGTTCACGAGGAACATGCTGGGAGAGCCGGGCTGGGCGTCGCTGCGAGAACGCGCACGAGCCGTGTTCGCGGAGCGGTTCCCCGATCCGCTCAACGACTTCCGCGACGTGATCCTCGCGACGGCGACGAAACCCGCCTGACGCTCACCGGGGATCGATGCGAGTGAACACGAGGGACCCGGGGGTGCCGTCGGGCATCAGGACCTCGTCGTAACACGCCGCGAGCTGGCGGCCGAGCCGCTCCGAGTGATCGACGTCGTCGGCCGGCACGTTCGCGAGCACCATCGCGCAGCCGGCGACGCCGGGGTTCAAGGTGCTCTCGCCCCGCAGGAACGCGGTCCCGAGGTCGAGCGAGTGGACCCCGGCGGCATCCAGGGCGGAGCTCGCGAAGAGCTCGCCACGCTCGCGTGCATCGTGGTAGCCGAACCACAGCGCCGTCGGGAAGCCCCGCGCGGCGAGCCCCGAGAACAGGTCGAGCGAGTCCATGCCGTCGGACGACCTCTCGGTCGCGTCGAACGGGTCGACCAGCACGATGGTCGAAGCCGCGGCTCCGGGCGGAAGATCCCGGGCGCTCGCCCAGATCGTCGCGATCCCGTCGGCGCGTTCGATCCGGACGAGGTCGGCGACGTCCAGCTCCCGCGCCGAGCGCGTGAGATCCGCGACGCTGCGAGCGTCGAGGTCGCAGAGCAGGTACGTGGCTCCCTCGCCCAGCACCTCCATCGCGAGGCGCGCGGATCCCGGATACCGAGGCTGGTCGTCGTCGCCGGGAGGCAGGGTGCGGACGAGCCAGAGGTACCTCGACCGATCGATCGCGGGTGCTCGAGGCGCCTCGCGGATCAGCGTGTACACGCCGTACTCCCGTTCCCACGAGCGGTCGAGCTGATAGGTCCCCGAGCCGGCGTGCGTCTCCCAGTAGCGCCCGGGTCGCATGCGGTCGAGGAGATCGCCGAGCACCAGGTGTTTCCACACGTCGCCGATCTGCCCGAAGTGCGGGTTCGCCATCACCCGGCGAGCCTACGGCAGGACGCTTGACCTCCCGGGGCGATCTGGGATATCGAAGCGTCCGCCGATGTGCCCGTATCCAGAGGAGGTCAGTGATGTCGACCGAGCGAACCGTCCAGACGCTTCGGCAGGTCCTCGACGCGTTCAACGAGCACGACCTCGATGCGATCATGACCCACTTCGCCGAGGACTGCGTGTTCGATGCTCCTCGAGGCGCCGATCCGTGGGGCCGCCGGTTCGTCGGGAAGGACGAGGTGCGCCGTGGGCTCGCGGGCCGCTTCGAGGGCATCCCCGACGTGCACTACGGTGGGGACGATCACTTCGCGTCCGGTGCCCGCGGCGTCTCGGAGTGGACGATCACGGGCACCGACCTCGACGGGGAACGGATCGAGGTTCGCGGATGCGACCTCTGGACCTTCGCGGACGACGGCACGATCGTTCGCAAGGACAGCTTCTGGAAGCTCCGCGAGAAGTAGATCGACTCGAGTCGGATGTCAGGGGATGGCCACGACCCGGAGCCCGCTCAGTCCGAGAGATCGAGCACGCGGAACTCCTCGGCCCGCTCCGCGCCGATCTTCGTCCCCGCTTCCGCGGCTTCTTCGACGAGGAACCTCTCGAAATAGGCGATGCCCTCCGACAGCTGGGAGTCGTGCTTCGCGAGGGCGTCGATCTTGCGGCGCCACGATGCTGTGACGTCCTCCACGTGGTTCGGCTCGTTCGTCCAGCCGAGCCAGACCTCGGTGATGTCCTGCACGCCGAGGCCGTCGCCGAGGTGCTCGGGGAAGAAGTGCGGGTTCCCCGAGCCGGGGAACGCCGAGTCGAGCGCGATCCACCCGGCCGTGCGGTGGTCGGAATGGTTGTAGTAGCTGTTGCGGAAGAACACGGCGGTCGGATCGACCGAGAGCACGGTCTCGGCCCGCACCTCGCGGATGCGCCGCACGACCTGTTCGCGAACCTCGACCGCGTTCTGCAGGTCGCCGTCGTGCACGTCGAGGATGCGCACGCTCGCGAGGCCGAGCACCTCCCCGGCGGCCTGGGTCTCGCCGACCCGGATCCTGGCGAGCTCGGCGCGATCGAGCTGCGGATCCTGGGAGCCGCGATCGCCGTTCGTGAGCACGAGCAGGTGCACCTCGCGGCCCGCGGCGACCCAGTTCGCCATCGTGCCTCCGGCCGCGATCTCGGCGTCGTCGGCGTGCGCGAAGACGCCGAGCACCGGACCTGTGCGCGGTTCGGAGGATCTGCCGCCCGCCACGGCGCTACTCGGCGCGATCGAGCACGAACCGCACGAGCGTGCGCACCGGCACGCCTGTCGAACCGCGAGGGCTCAGGTCGGTGTCACGTTCGCTGAATCCCGGCCCGGCCATGTCGACGTGGCACCAGGGTGTGTCCCCGACGAACTCCGCGAGGAACCAGGCGGCGGTGATCGCGCCTCCCCACCGGTCGCCGACGTTCTTGATATCGGCCACGCTCGAATCGATCAGCTGGCGGTATTCCTTGTGCAGCGGAAGCTGCCAGATCGGCTCCCCCGTAGCATCGCCCGCAGCGATGAGCTGACGGATCAGCTCGTCGTCGTTGCCCATCGCCCCGGAGATGCCCTGGCCGAGCGCGACGACGCACGCGCCGGTGAGGGTGGCGGTGTCGACGATCAGCTTCGGCTTCCTCTCGACGAGGAACGCCAGGGCGTCGGCGAGCACGAGGCGGCCTTCCGCGTCGGTGTTGAGCACCTCCGACGTCGTGCCGCCCCGGTGGGTGATCACGTCGCCCGGCTTCTGGGCCGATCCGCTCGGAAGGTTCTCGGCGCACGGGATCGCCGCGATCACGTTGATCTTCGGCTTCAGGTGCGCGATCGCCTTCATCGTGGCGAGGATCGAGGCGGCGCCGCCCATGTCGTACTTCATCGTCTCCATGCCCTTGGCGTCCTTGATCGACAGGCCGCCGGAGTCGAACGCGATGCCCTTGCCCGAGAGCGCGATCGGTGGGGCGTTGCCCGCGCCGGTATACGTCACCTCGATCATGCGCGGGGGGTTCACGCTTCCCTTGCCGACGCCGAGGATGCCGCCGAACCCGCCCTTCTCGAGCTGGGACTCGTTCCAGACCTTGCAGGTCAGACCGACCGAGCGCGCCATGCGCTGGGCCTCTCGCGCGATCTCGGCCGGGGGCATGTCGCCGGCCGGCGTGTTCACGAGGTCGCGCGCCCAGTTGACCGCGTCGACGACGATCGCGGCGCGCTTGACGGCCGCGGACAACGGCTTCGCGTCCCACGCCGGGTTCCCGAGCACGACCACTCGCTCGAGCCCGTTGCCGTTCTCACGCTTCGACCGGTATCGATCGAACCGGTAATCGCCGAGTCCGAGCCCTTCGGCGGCGGCTTGGACCGCATCCTCGGCCCGACGAGCGCCGAACGCGATCGGGAACGTCGTCGCGACCGTGCCGAAGCGGCGGGCCGTCGCGGCGGCTCGGCCGAGCGCCCGGCGCGAAGTCTCGACCGTGAACTCGTCCTTCGGGCCGACGCCCACGAGCAGGACCGCGTCGGCAGCGAACCGGGCTCGATCGTCGCGGGTCACCAGGAGGGACTCCCCCCGCTTGCCGGTGTGCTTCGCGGCCGTGTATGCCTTCGCGAGCCCGACCTCTCGTGTCCCCGGTCCCGGCTTCGGACCCTGGAACACCGGCACGATCAGCAGCCCGGCCTTGACCTCGGTCGGCGCCTGGCTCGAGTACGCATACGTGGTCACGTCGTGTCGCTCCTTCTCGGGGTCATCCGCGTGCCGCAGCGCTCGCGGCTGGCGGGAGTGTAGTGGCCGAGGCCCGGACCTCGCCTCGGCGCGGACGACGCGGCTCAGGATCGCTCGCCGGACCTCGCCGTCACCGAGTACAGCTCGACCGCCCCGGATACACCCTTCAGCTCCACACGTCCGACCTCCCGGAACGTCACCAGCTCGGGATCCGACGCATCCTTCACGGCGCCGCTGACGAGCACCTCACCGGGACGGGCGTACTCGCCGATCCGGGCGGCGAGGTTCACGGTCTGGCCGTAGTAGTCGCCCTCCTGCCGCACGATCGGGCCGGCGTGCAAGCCGACGTGGGCGGCCGGCAGCTCCGCTTCCGCGAGGGCGTCGACCATCTCGATCGCCGCACGCACGCCCGCGCCGGGGTCGGGGAAGTGGAACATCACGCCGTCGCCCAACCACTTGACCGGCAGCCCGTCGTGGCGCACCGAGATCGGTCGCACGATCCGCTTCGATCGCTCGATCGTCCGGGCGGCCTCGGCGTCACCGAGCTCCTCGGTGAGCTGCGTGAATCCGGTCAGGTCGAGGAAGCACATCGCCGGCTGCCGCTCGTCCCGCGTGTGCAGACCCGCCTGCTCGAGCGCGGTCGTGATGCCGTCGACGATGTTGGCCGACCAGACGTGCATCTGCTGGGCATGGTAGATCGCCACCAGGGCTCGATCGGTCGCTCGTGACAGCCGCGGCGAGATCTCGGCTGAGCGACGCCCGAGCTCGTCCGCGTGGGCACCTCGCTCGAGGAGCGGCGTCTGGACCTCGGACCGCCACCACTCGGCCTCCCCCTCGGCCACCCGCCTCAGACTGTCGCCGTAGACACGCAGCGCTCGTTCGATCGCCTCACCCCGGAACCCGAGCTCGACCTGGTACGCGACGAGCGGCACGATCTTCCAGTTCGTCCTCGCGAACACGCTCGCCGGCTCGGGGCGCCCGTCCGCCGGTCACCTCCCGGAGCAGCGTGAGCATGTCGAGCGGGACGCCGGAGCGTTCGCTCAGCTCGGCGAACGTGACGTCGCTGAGCGGGGTGAAGACGTTCGATCCGGCCTCGTCCAGGAATCGCAGGGAGACGGACCCCCCACGGAGCAGATCCGCCAGGCCCTGGAGCTCGAGTCCCGCACGCTCCAGGGCTCGAACGACCTGCACACGGCGCAGGTCGGCGTCGCTGTACCCGACGTCGGGATCGGGGGCAAGGATGCCGAGCTCCGTCAGCCTCGCGATATCGACCGGCTCCACACCGGCACGGTCGGCTGCCGCCTCGAGTGAGTGCCCGGCCATCGCTCCACCCTACCGACGCGCGTCGGCCAGGCCTCGGCCGGCGACCGCGGACGTCTAGGCTGTCGGCGATGAAGCCACGTGACATGCGAGATCTCGTGTGGTTCGACGACGAGGCTGCGCGCACCGAGGTGCTCTTCGAGAGCGAGCGCATCTGGAGCCAGCTCGTCTGCCTGCAAGGCGCTCAGGCCATGGGGCCGATCGCCGACGAGGACGCCGACGCCATCGTGTCCGTGCTCGCCGGCGAAGTCGCGGTGCAGGTCGGGAAGGGACGCGCCCGCATGCAGCAGTGGCACGCCGTGCTCGTGCCCGCGGGAACCCAGCTCACGATCCGCAACGCGTCGGAGGAGCCCGCCGTCGTGCAGATGACGACCGCGCCACCTCCGGCTTCCTCCATCTGATCCGAGGTCAGATCCGGCCGAAGGTGCCGACGCGGAAGCGATCGATCGCGATCGTGATCGCCGCCGTGACCGTCATCAACAGCACGCTCATCGCGGTGGCCTGGCCGATCGAGGCGGCGCCGGGCTGTGAGAGCAGGCGCACGATGGCGACCGGCATCGTGGGCGAGTCGAGCCTGGCCACGAACGCCGTCGCGCCGAACTCCCCGAGCGCCACCGCGAACGCGAACGCGGCCGCGCCGAGGATCGCCCGTGAAGCGACCGGCAGCAGCACGTCGCGGCTCGTCTGCCACGGTGACGCCCCGAGCGCCGCCGCCTGCTCGCGGAGGTCGTGTCCGGCGGAGGCCAGCACCGGCTCGACCAGGCGCACGACGAACGGGACCGCGACCACCGCCTGGGCGGCCACCAGCAGCCAAACGCTTCCTCGGATGTCGAGCGCGCCGGTGTCGAACGCCACGACGTAGCCGAATCCGATCGTGACGGCGGAGACGCCGAGCGGCACGGCCGAGAGCCCTCGCAGCCACGAGCCATGGGCCGATCCCGCCACCACCCATGCGGCCAGCACCCCCACGACGATCGCGATCGCCGCCGCGCCCGCAGCCACCCGCAGGGACGTCGTCACGGCGCTCAGGGCGGAGATCGGCAACGCGCTCCCCTCACGAACGCTGCCGAGCTCGAGGTAGCGGTCGAGGGTGAGTCCGGCGGGCGTGCGAAGCGACCGCCAGACGAGCCGCAAGGGAGGACCGAGGACCGCCAGCGCCAGGAGGGGAGCGCCGAGGGCGACGAACGCGCGTTCCCCGCGGGTGCGCGGCGGCCGCGCCGCGTCGGCCGAGGCGACGATGCGCTGTCGCACCGCCGCACGCGACTCGGTCACCGAGGTGCCCCACAGCAGCGCAGAGACGATCGCGAGCTGCACCAGGGTGAGCGCCGCCGCGACCGGCAGGTTCAACAGCTGGGACGTCTGCCGGAAGATCTCCACTTCGATCGTCGGGCGCGACGGACCGGCCAGCAGCAACGCGACGCCGAACGACGTGAACGTGAACAGGAACACCAGCGTGGCCGCGCCGACGATGGCCGGGCGGGCGAGCGGCAGCAGCACGTCGGTGAACCGGCGAACACCTGTGGCCCCCATCTCGGCGGCGAGGTCCTCGTAGGCAGGATCGAGCTGCGACCAGAACCCACCGACGACCCGCACGACCACGGCGAGGTTGAAGAAGACGTGCGCCGCGAACAGTGCCGCGAGCGACGGCCTGGACCCGGCGAAGGCCGTGCCCACGACCACCGTCGGCAGCACGAACGCAACGAGCGTCGCGACGCGCAGCGCCGATCGCCCGGGGAAGCGGAACCGCGCGAGCAGATGGGCGGCCGGCAGCCCGAGCGCCAGCGTGAGGGCGGTCGAGACGACGGCCTGCCACGTGGTGAACCAGATCACCCCCCGCAGCCGGGCATCGCCGAGCACGGTGCCGGGCGAGACCTCACCGATCACCGAGCCCAGGATCGACGCCAGGGGGTAGACGAAGAACAACGCGAGGAAGGCGGTCGGCACCGCCGCGAGCGCGATCCGCCCGGGCGACGCCGCCCTCAACCGAACATCAGATCGGTCCACGCCTGGACCCATGCGTCCCGCTCGGTGGCCACCCGCTCGGGGGGGAGCGCGAGCGGCGCCTCGGGCTCCTCGGACCATCGCTCGAACTCAGGGGGCACCTCGGCGTCGTCGACGACCGGGAAGACGAACATCCGCAACGGCACGTCTTCCTGGAACCGCCTCGACAGGAGGAAGTCGATCACCCGGCGGGCCTCCGCCGGGTGCTCGGTGCCGGCGAGCACACCCGCGAACTCCACCTGGCGGTAACAGCTCTCGGTGACGGCGGCCGTGGGCGCCTCGTCGAGAGGCTCCTCCGCGAAGACGACCTCGGCCACCGGGCTCGTCGCGTACGAGACCACGATCGGACGATCGCCTTCACCGCCACCCGCACCGGAGAACTCCCCGTAGTACGCCTGCTCCCATCCGTCGACGACGAGCACATCGTTGGCGCGCAGTTCCTGCCAGAACCCCTGCCATCCGTCGTCGCCGAATCGAGCGATCGTCGCCAGCACGAACGCGAGCCCGGGGGTCGAGGTGGCCGGGTTCTCGACCACGGTCAGTCCCTGGTAGCCGGGATCGACGAGGTCGTCGAGGCCTGCGGGCGGGGCGAGATCGCGCTCGGCGAACCAGCCCAGATCCACGTTGAGACAGACGTCGCCGTGATCGACGGGTGTGACCGCGTGCGTGGGATCGAGCTGGAACCGTTCGTCGACCCGCCCCAGCCCCGGCGACTCGTACGGCTCGAAGACGTCCGCATCGACCGCCTTCGGGAACAGGTTGCTGTCGACGCCGAAGAGCACGTCGCCCTCCGGGTTCCCCGCGGTGAGGATCGCGCGGTTCACGAGCTGGCCGGCGTCGCCCGCGGGCACGATGCGCAGGTCGATGCCGCTGTCGCGCTCGAACGCCCTGACCACCTGCTTGGAGACGTCGAACGAGTCGTGCGTGAGCAGGGTGACCGCGACGGGTTCCGAGGACGTGGCCGACCGCGGCGCCCCCGCCCCTCCATCTCCGGAGCACGAGGCGAGCAGGAGCATCGCACACACGGCAGCCGCGAAGGTGCGCGGAGTCATGTCGTCGTCTCGTCGCCCGGCCTGACGGCGAGGACGACGCCCTCGGCGACCTCGACCACCGCACGTTCCCAGAGGAAGCGATTGCTCACACCGAGGCTCGAACCCGGGTCCAGCACCGCGTCCTCGAGCGGCCACCGCAGCCCCTCGGCACGAACCCCCCGCGCCGATCCGCCGAGCGCGAACAGGCTGATCAGCTCGCCCGGCGTTCCCGCGAGCTCACGCCGGCCCCGGCACACGTGAAGCCGAGATTCCCCGAACACCCCGTCGACCTCCACGGCGGCGTATCGCGGCGAACCCATGACCAGCGCATTGCCCACGAGGTGGTCGAGGCGGCCGCCGCCCCCACCGACGACGATCACCCGCCCGACCCCCGCCACGACCGCCGCTTCGATCGCGAGATCGAGGTCGGTCGCGTCCTTGTCGTCCGGGTACCGTCGGATCTCACCGCCCTCCCGCTCGAACCGCTCGAGGGACTCGGCGTCGACGGAGTCCATGTCGCCGACGAGGAGCTCGACCCGCACCCCCAGACGTTCGGCTTCGGCCAGCCCCACGTCGGCGGCGACGACGAGCGCGTCGTCGGGCACCACGAGGGGCACTCGCGAGGGCCCACCCCCGCAGAAGATGAAAGCGGATCGCACGGTCCGAACTCCCTCCGCCGGCATTACCCGGTTCAGGTTCGTCGGGTCGCCGACGTTGCAGCCGGCCTCTCAGCCCGGTTCCCCGAGCTCCCCGTGTTCACACACGAGTATAGGTGTCGGTCGCACCGAACGCTCAGGTCCTCGCCGGCCCGGCCGCGATCAGGTGGTCGCGGAACCCGCGCATCGAGCGATCCATCAGCGCGAGGAGCACCGGCCGGTAGATCGCGGCGGCGAGCTCCCCCACCACCGGCACGTCGAGCCGAACCTGCTCGCGCCACGTGAACCGAGTGCAGCCGTCGATGGGCTCGAGCATCCAGGTGCCGACGCCGGACACGAGCGAGCCGTGGCCGATCTCGAGTCGGCGCGGCGGATCCCACGCGAGGACCTCCATCGGCTCGGTGAAGGCCGCGATGCCGAACAGCCGCGTGCGTACCGCCAGCCGAACCCCGACGCCTTCCCGATGCCCGCTCACGACCGCGACGCTGTCGGCATCGGCCATCCAGTCGGCCTGGCGCTCCCAGTCCAGCAGCACCGTCCAGGCCTCCTCGAGCGGCGCCGGCACCACGATCTGGCGTTCGACGAGCACGGCGTCATCCTAGACCGGACGGCGGGACGGACCGTCGCCGTAAGCTGCGGCCCGTGACACGAGGAGGGGTGGTGGCGGCGGCGTTGGCGACGGCGCAGGGCGACGAGCCGACCGGCGAGGCCTCCGAGGCGGTCGAGGGCGGGGTCGGCGTCGCCTGGGACGACGACGGATCGATCGCCTACGTCGGGGCCGCCGACGGCCTCCCCTGGGAGCCCACGCTCGGCGCGCCCGACCGTGGGTGCCTCGTGCCGGGCTTCGTGGACCAGCACACGCACCTGCCGTTCGTGGGGTGGCGGGCCGACGAGTTCGAGGCGCGTCTGCGAGGCCTCTCCTACCGGGAGCTGCACGGAGGTGACGGAGGCATCTTCCGGTCGGCCCGGATGTTCGCCGAGGCCACAGACGACGAGGTGATGACCTTCTCCCACGCGCTGCTCGACGAGATGCTCGCCCACGGCACGACCGCGCTCGAGCTGAAGACCGGATACGGCCTCTCGGTCGACCAGGAGCTGCGGGCCGCAGAGCTCGCGCGCCGGCTCGCCGAGGAAGCCTCGCAGACCTGCACCGTGACGCTGCTCGCCGCCCACGCCGTGCCCAGAGAGATGGACCGCGCCGACTGGGTCCGCGCGACGAGCGACGAGCTGATCCCCGAGGCGGCGCGGCGCGGACTCGCCGACGCGGTCGACGTCTACGTCGAGGACATCGCGTTCTCCCTGGACGATCTCGAGGCGATCGCCGGATCGGCACAGGATTCGGGGCTTCCCCTGCGCGTGCACGCCGATCAGCTCGGCGACTCCGGCGCCGCGGCCGCGGCCGCGCGACTCGGCGCGAGGAGCGCCGACCACCTGAATCACTGCTCGCCCGAGGGCCTCGCCGCGCTCGCCGCGGGCGAGACCGTCGCCGGGCTGCTCCCGGCGTCGACGTTCTTCCTGCGCGGCACGCCCGCCCCGGCACGGGCGCTCCGCGAGGCCGGCGTCCCGATCGCCCTCGCGACCGACGCGAACCCCGGGACCTCCCCCGTGGTCTCGATGCCCGAGGTGATCGCGATGGCCGCCGCCGTCTACGAGGTACCCCCGCTGGACGCGCTCACAGCCGCCAGCCTGAACCCGGCGTGGGTGCTCGGCCTCTCCGACACGCTCGGCACGCTCGAGGCGGGAAAACGCGCGGATCTTGTGCTCCTCGAGCACCGGTCGTTCGCTCAGGTGCCGTACCGGCCGGGGCACGATCCGGTCGTCGCGACGATCGTCGCGGGCGAGATCGTCCGCGACCGGGGTAGAACGGGCTAGTCGAGCGATCCGATCTCTGCTTCGGCGGCGGCGACCAACCCTCCCTCGTGCACCAGGCTCACCGCGTCGGCGATGTCGGGCCCGAACTCGCGATCGGCCTCGAAGAAGGGCACGGTCGCTCTGATCGCGCGATGCACGGCGCGTGTGGCGGGGCCCGGCTCGAGCGGCGCGCGCAGGTCCAGCGCCTGGGCGGCGCCGAGGGCCTCGAGCGCGACCACCGTCTCGGCGTTGGCGACCACCTCGCGGGCGTGCCGGGCCGCGGTCATGCCCATGCTCACGTGGTCCTCCTGCCCGGCGCTCGAGGGGATCGAATCGACCGAGGCCGGGTGCGCCAGGACCTTGCACTCGCTCACCAGCGACGCGGCCGTGTACTGCACGAGCATGAAGCCCGAGTTCAGCCCGGACCCGTGCACCAGGAAGGGTGGCAGGCCGTTGGACTGGTGCTCATCGAGCAGGCGGTAGAGGCGTCGCTCCGCGATCGAGGCGAGCGAGACGATCGCCGTCGCGACGGTGTCGAGCGCGACGGCGACGGGTTGTCCGTGGAAGTTCCCGCCCGAGACCACCTCGCCCGCATCGTCATCGGGCAGCACGATGGGGTTGTCGCTGACGCTGTTCGCCTCGATCGCCAGGACCCCGGCTGCGTAGCCGAGGGCGTCGCGCGAGGCGCCGTGTACCTGTGGGGCGCAGCGCAGGGAGTAGGCGTCCTGCACCAGGTGCGGTGAGTCGCGATGCGAGGCGAGGATCGGAGATCCGGCGAGCAGCCGGCGCAGGTTCGAGGCGCTCGCCGACTGGCCGGGGTGGGGCCGGAGCGCCTGCAGCCGCTCGTCGAACGGGCGATCGGTGCCGAACGACGCCTCGATCGTCATCGCGGCGACCACATCGGCCGTGCGTGTCAGCGTCGTGGCGCGTGCGAGGGCGAGGATGCCGATCGCCAGCATGCCCTGGGTGCCGTTGACGAGCGCGAGTCCCTCCTTGGCCTCGAGCGCGATCGGCTTCAGCCCTGCCCGAGCCATCGCCCCGGCGGCCGGCTCGACCCCGCCTTCGGGCGTGAGCACCCCGCCGTGGCCGATCAGGGGAAGGGCGAGGTTCGCGAGCGGGGCGAGGTCGCCCGACGCGCCGAGCGAACCCTGCTGGGGCACGGCGGGGATGACGTCCTCGTTCAGCATCGAGATCATCAGGTCGATCAGCACGGGCCGCACCCCCGAGTGCCCCAGCGCGAGCACGTGGGCGCGCAGCAACAGCATCGCGCGTGCCTCCTCGCGGGTGAGGGGCGGCCCGACCGCGGTCGCGTGCGATCGCACGATGCCGTGCTGCAGCGTCGAGGCCTCCGAAGGGTCGACGCGGGTGTGCGCGAGCGCCCCGAAGCCGGTGGTGACGCCGTAGATCGTCTCGCCGCTCGCGACCGCGCGATCGATCACCGCTCGCCCGGCCTCGACGCGGGACCGTGCCTCGCTCCCGAACGAGACGGGCCCTCCGTCAGCGACCGCGACGACGTCGTCCAAGGCGAGCGGGCCGCCCACCTCGACGTTCATCCGCGAGCCGCTTCCAGCAGCCGGACCTCGAACGGCTCCTCGACGACGTCGCCGCGCTCCCCGGGAGCGACGCGGCGAGCGCCGGCATCCGGGTCGGAGGCGAGCACCTCGACGACCTCGTCGTCCACGAGATGCACCGCCGCGAGGTCGTCGCACGCGATGCCCGGCGGGAGCACGCCTTCGCCGACGAGCCGGTGGAACTCCGGACGTCGGGCCGGCTCCGAATCGAAATGCGGGCAGAAGCTCCCCGGCACGAGGCCGAGCCCGTCGGTCAACGGGTCGGCTCGTCCGATCAGGAACGAGTCGGTCGTCGAGGCCTCGAACCAGCAGTTCGCGCCGGCGCTGCCGCCCGCGAGGACCACGCCGGCATCCCAGGCCTCGCGGAGGATCTCGTCGAGGCCGTGCGCCCGCCACACCGCGAGCATGTTCACCGTGTTCCCCCCACCCACGAGCACGACGTCGTGAGACATCACCACCGATCGCAGATCGCGCTCGGTGCGCTCGAACAGCGTGAGCACCGCCGGCTCCCACCGCCCCGCCGGGAAGGCTCGGAAGAACGCCGCCAGGCTGCGATCGTTGTCGCCGGTCGCCGTCGGCACCGACAGCACCTTGGGTCGTGCGGCTCCCGTGAGCTCGAAGAGGTATCGATAGATCGGGTCGTCGGGCCACTGACCTCCGCCCATCGCCACGATGTGCCGCCCGTTCACTCGGCCTCCCGCATCGGGATGCGCACGGCACGTGTTCGCGCGACCTCGATCGCGCGGTCGTAACCGGCGTCGACATGGCGCACGACGCCCATGCCGGGATCGGTGG
>Ga0210143_1000038_pt1 | contig 24966 bp, 27 predicted proteins | sample MayberryNW_TuleC_2_FD_185527 | JGI IMG/M metagenome (GOLD analysis project Ga0210143, IMG submission 185527) | Wetland microbial communities from San Francisco Bay, California, USA, that impact long-term carbon sequestration - MayberryNW_TuleC_D2... | ecosystem: Environmental > Aquatic > Marine... | reverse complement strand
GCGATGATCCGCCAGGCGGTGACGGGCTCGGCCTGCCCGATCCGGTGGACCCGGTCGATGGCCTGGGTCTGCTCGGCGTTGGTCCAGGACAGCTCGGCGAGCACGACGTTGCTCGCGACCTGGAGGTTCAGGCCTACACCGGCGGCAGTCAGCGAGCAGATCACGACCGCCACGTCGGGGTCGTTCACGAACGCGTCGATGTTGCGCTGACGTACGGCGCGAGTCTGGTTGCCGCGCACCGAGGCGCAGCGGACGCCTTGGGACTCCAGCAGCTCGGTGGCCGCGTCCATCACGTCGATGTGCTTGGCGAAGAACACCACCTTGCCGGCGTTACGGGCCAGCTGGGCGGCGTAGTCGGCGGCCAGAGTGGCCTTGGCGCGACCGATCCGGCGAACCATCGCGAAGACGTTCTCGCCCGAGGAGGACTCTTTCGCGTCCGCGAGCTCCCAGCCCGCAACCCGTCCCACGAGCTCGTGGTCGATGCCCTCGACGGTCTCGCCGGACCGCTCCGCCCGGGCGGCTACGGCGGCGTCGTACCGCTGGACCAGCCGCAGGGCCAGCTCCCGCTCGGCCTTGCGGATGGAGCGGGCGGCTGCCGGGTCGAGCTCGACAGGCAGGTCGGCGATCCGCCGTGCCGGGATCTCTCCGGCCACGTCGACCTTGCGCCGCCGCACGATGCCGAGGTCGATGACGGCTTGGCGGGCTGCCGGGTAGAAGCCGAGATCGGCCGGCGTCAGGCCGGTCGCCTCCAGCGCGCTCATGAGCTGCGGCCCGGGCGACTTCTCCTCGATCCAGCCGAGGAACTGCCAGATCGGTCGGAAGTCGTCGATGTCGTTGATCAGCGGGGTTCCGGTGAGCGCCATCATCAGGGGCCGTGCGACCCGCTGCCGGATCAGGTCGGCGATCTCGCGAACGTGCTGGGAGCGCTGCGACTTCTTGTTCTTGATGAAGTGGGCCTCGTCCACGATCATGCCGCGGAAGCCGTGTGTGGCCATCCAGTCGACGTGGCGGTCCAGCACCTCGTAGTTGACGACGACGATGTCGGCGAACCCGTCGATGGTCTCGCCGCTCCCGTGGACCACGGTGACACTGCGCGAGGGCGTCCAGCGGGCAGCCTCACGTGCCCAGTTCGTCTTGACCACACTGGGCACCACGCACAGGAGCGGGTACGCGCCGGCGGCCTGCGCGGCGAGCAGCGCCTCCGCGGTCTTGCCGAGTCCCGGCTCGTCGGCCAGCAGGAACGTGCGGTGTCCGCCTGCCGCCGAGGCGAGCAGGCGGGCCTGGTGGGGCATCAGCTCGAGTCCAGGCGGCAGCCGCAGCGACGTGGCCGGTTCGGGCAGCTCCATGCACGACGGCGCCCCGGGGCTGGCGTTCTCGAACGAGTTCAACAACGGCTCGATCAGCTCCCAGCCGGCGAGGCGCCGCTCCGGAAGGCGGCGCTGCTCGACGCCGCTGAAGTCGGGGGCGAGGAAAGGATTTGCCAGCTGCGCGCTCACCACCGACGGCGGAGCCACCGACCGCTCCCGGCGGACGGCGGTCGCGGCCGGCCGGGGCTTCTCCACCTCCGGATCTGGCTCGAGACCCCCCGCGACCTGCATCTCACGCTTCAACCTGTGTGCAGAGTCGCTCACCTCGGCGTCCTCGCCGAGCAGGCTCAACAGGATCGGCTGGCGGGCCGCGGTCTGCGCCAGGATGGTCGCGATCCCGTCCAGCCGCTTCAGCTGGACGTCGCGCTCCGCGTCCCTTGCGGGCGCGGACTTCACCCGCGCGCGCTCCTCGCGCACGAGCAGCGCGATGGCCTGGAACTTCGCGGGCTGACTGCGGCCGCGCTGCACGCTCGTCTCTACCTCCCGCACGGCCTTGGCGAGGACAGGCAGGATCCCGTCGTTGTCGCGTGGGCGACGGTTCCCACTCCTGGCTGCCCCGGTCCGCCCGGGACGATGCTGGCGTTGTGCCAACCGGACTCCCCTAGCTGTGTTCTCGCGTCGAACGGATGTCCCGGCCCGGACCCCGAGACCCGCGGCGCCCCGCCCGCCGTCGAACGGCTCGGCAACGGCCCCGACCAGGCTCCCGCGCGTGAGGGACCAGGCGCGCGTTCACTGCCGACGCACCGACGGGTCCAAGCGATCCGGCGAGAATCCAGAGGCCGCCGAGCCGGGAAGAGGTCTTCCGCAAGCACGCCCGACGAGTCGGTGCTGACGTTCATGCTACCCGAGCCCGCGGCTTCTGCCGCCGCTCGCCGCACTCGACCCCTGCCGGACGGCCCGAGGAGCAGCCCGGGGACGTCCTCGGCGGCGAGCCCCGAGCCGCCTTGCTCACGGGCGACTGCTCGCGGCCACCGCGTTGCATGGCCACCCACTGCTCGCTGCCCGACCGGGCGACCAGCCACGGCCGGCAGCCGTCCGGGTGCGGCCGCCGCCGGACCCGAGAGACTGGCCGGCATGGGTGACGGGCAACCGCTGGCCGGTGGGATGGATCCGGCCGCCGGGGTGGTGCGGGTCGGTGACACGGTGCGCCGGCCGGCACGAGCGACGTCGCCGGCGATGCGGGCTCTGCTGCGGCACCTCGAGGCGGTCGGCTTCGAGGGCGCGCCGCGCTTCCTGGGCGTCGACGAGCGGGGCCGGGACGTCCTCACGTTCGTCGAGGGCGACGTACCGCTGCCGCCCTACCCGTCGTGGGCACTCACCGACGAGGCGCTGGTGAGCCTGGGCGGGCTGCTCCGCCGCTTCCACGGCGCCACGGCGACCTTCGACCAGACGTCGGCCACCGGCTGGTCCGACGAGTGGTCCGACCCCGAGGGCGGCCCGGTCGTCTGCCACAACGACCTCTTCCCGGAGAACGTGGTGCTCCGGGGCGGCCGCGTGGTCGCCTTCATCGACTTCGCGGAGGCGGCGCCGGGACGGCCGCTGTGGGACCTGGCCGTCGCGTGCGAGGAGTGGGCCCCGATCCATGCGCCCGGCTCGCGGCTGCACCATCCGGACCAGCTCGACGGCGTACGACGGGTCGGGCTTCTTGCCCGCGCCTACGGCCTCGAGCCGGAACGGGCCGAGGAGCTGGTCGCCGTCATCGAGCAGGAGCGCGCGCAGCAGATCGGGCACGTCCGTGACCAGGCCGGGGCCGGGCACGAGCCGTGGGCGAGCCACTGGGCGGAGACCGACGGAGAGTCGCGCGCGGCCGCCGACGACGCCTGGCTGCGCGCCAACCGGGAGGCGCTGGTCCGGGCGGTCAGCGAGCGGTGATCGGCGGGTCGTCCGGGGTGTCGTCCTCGGGGTCGGCCGGTGGCGGTGGGGGTGGAGGTGCCTGCCGGCCGAGGCCGCGCAGGAAGTCCGGGTCGTCGTCGGGTGCCACGGGCCGGTTGCCGGTGGGGCCACCGGCCGTCCGGGGCCGCAGGTCGGGCAGGAAGGACCGGCCGCCGCGCTTGCCGGCGAGCAGCCAGGCGATCGGACCGATCACCCAGAACAGCACGATCAGGGCGACCCAGGCGAGCTTCGGCAGCCCCTGGATCTCCTCGTCGCTGGTCTGGACCAGGTCGACGAGGGCATAGATCGCCAGTGCGAGCGGCAGCAGGTAGAGCAGGACCTTCAGCATGAAAGCGGCATCCTCCACCTCCAGCGTACGTCCGGGCAGCCCGCTCGCGCGGGCGCGCCCGACGAACGGTGGGTCAGCGGCGGCGGCCGGTCAGCCTGCGGCGCCGGGGCTCGGCTGCCGGGTGGGTCCGCCGGTGGTCGTCGGCCGCACGCTGCAGCTCACGGATGTGGGCGCGGGCCAGGTCGAGCGTGAACACGGTTCCTTCTTTCTCAGGTCTTGTGAACCAGTTGCCTTTGATTCTAAGGTACTAACCGCATCATCGGCAAGGTTTCTTCCCACCTGAAGGGCTCCGAGCCATGGATGACATCGACCGGGCCCTGATCCAGGCTCTCCGGCAGGACGCCCGGGCCTCCTGGGCCGAGCTGGGCCGCACCGTGGGCCTCTCCGGGCCGAGCGTCACCGAGCGGGTGGCCCGGCTCGAGCGCGACGGGGTGATCATCGGCTACCACGCCGCTGTCGACCCGGTCGCCCTCGGCCGCTCGGTCGCCGCCCTCGTCGGTGTGTACCTCTCGGACACCTCCGACCAGGACGTCGTGGCCCGCGCCCTCGAGACGGTCGAGGAGATCGAGGACTGCTGGTTCGTCGCCGGCGACGAGAGCTTCCTGATCAAGGCTCGGGTCCCCGACGTCCCCGCCCTCGAGAGCACCCTGTCCCGGCTGCGGGCGATCCGCGGCGTGGCCCGGACCCGCACCACGGTCGTGCTGTCCACCAAGTGGGAGGGCCGGGTCTCGGGCGAGCCGGCGCTGCCCTGACCGTTGCCGTCAGGGACCCGCCGCGGCGGCGCGCAGCGCCCGGCGCACGACCGCGAGCGCGCGGTCCAGCTCGGCGAGCTCCTCGGGGCGTACGTCCTCGAGCACCCCGGCCAGCCGCTCGATCCGGGCTCGCCGGCCGGCCTCCATCAGCCTTCGCCCTGCCGCGGTCGCCGACACCCGGCTCCGCCGCCGGTCCTCGGCGACCTCCTCGCGACGGACCAGCCCGGCCTGCTCGAGCGCTCCGACGGTGCGGGTGATCGCCGGCCGGCTGACCTGCTCGGCCCGGGCGAGGGCCGACATCGTGGCCGGCCCGCCGAAGACCAGGACCGACAGCAGCGAGAGTCGCTCCGCGGTGAGACCGCTCTCCGCATCCGCCGTCCGGGCGGTGCGCAAGGCGTGGATGGCGGTGCTGTTCAAGGCGTTCGCGACCCGGTTGCGGCTGTTGCGCGGGACGCCGGCTGGGAGCGGCGGGAGGTCCGAGGTCATGGCGAACAGTTAACAGCATGAACCTCTTGACAGTTCAGCACCTGAAGTATTCGATTGTGCCGTGTCGGCCGGCGAGAGGACTCAGATGACGAGCGGGATCCAGGGGATCGGCCAGCTGCACGTGAGCGTCAGCGACCTCGACGAGTCGGTCCGCTTCTACCGCGACGTGCTGGGGCTGACCCACCTCTTCACGGTGCCGGGCCAGCCGATGGCCTTCTTCGACGCGGGAGGCGTCCGGCTCTACCTCGGGGTCCCGGAGGACGAGCGGTTCCGCTCCCGACCGGTCGTCTACTACCGGGTGACCGATGTCGACGCGGCCCTGGCGCAGGTCACCGGTCGCGGCGCCCGGCGGATCTCGGGAGCGCACCTGGTCGACCGGGACGGCGACACGGAGCTGTGGATGGCCTTCGTCGCCGACCCGGACGGGACACCGGTCGGGCTGATGGAGGAGCGTCGAGTTCCTGCCTGACGCCGCCGGGTTCCTGCCGAGTTGAGACGGCGAGGCGACCGGCGGAATGGATCGGGGGCCCGGGCGCATTCGCACCACCGTGCCCGCGAGCTCCTCGACCGCCGTCCTCGACGGCGGCCCGATCCCCCTGCCCCGCCGTAACGGCGTGCGCGGGCGGTGCGTCCCGGTCTGGGTGAGCCTTACCGCCCTGGCACTGGGCGGCTTCGGCATCGGCACGACCGAGTTCGCGAGCATGGGACTGCTGCCCGACGTGGCCCGCGACCTCGACGTCTCGGTGCCGACCGCCGGGCACGCGATCTCCGCCTACGCCCTCGGAGTCGTCGTCGGGGCGCCGCTCTTCGCGGTGCTCGCGGCGCGGTTGCCGCGCAAGGGGCTGCTGCTCTTCCTCGCCGCGGCGATCGGCGTCGGCAACCTCCTGTCGGCGATGGCACCGACCTTCTCGATGTTCGTCGGCGCCCGCTTCCTCAGCGGCCTGCCGCACGGGGCGTACTTCGGCTTCGCCGCCGTGGTCGCGGCCGCACTGGTGCCGCCCGGCCGCCGGGCCCGGGCCGTCGCGTCGACGATGACCGGTCTGACGGTCGCCAACGTCGTCGGCGTGCCGCTGACCACCCTGCTGGGGCAGGCGCTCGGCTGGCGATCGGCCTACGCGGTCGTGGTGGTCATCGCGGCGCTCACGGTGCTGGCCGTCGAGGTGTCGGTCCCGCGGGTGGGGGCCGACGGAGCGAGCCCGCGCCGCGAGCTCACCGCGCTGCGCCGGCCGCTGGTCTGGCTGACCCTGCTCATCGGGGCGGTGGGCTTCGGCGGGTTCTTCGCGGTCTACAGCTACATCGCCGTGACGCTCACCGAGGTCAGCGGCTACACCGACGCGCAGGTGCCGATCGTGCTGGCCCTGCTCGGTGTCGGGATGACGATCGGCACGTTCGCGGGTGGGCACCTCGCCGACTGGTCGGTGCTGCGGGCCCTCGTGATCGGCCCAGTGCTGACGGTGGCCACCCTGCTGACCTTCACGGTCACCGCGCACGGTGTCGTCACGGCGGCGGTGACGGCGACCACCCTCGGCATCGTCATGTCGATGTCCCTGCCGGCGATCACCGCACGGCTGCTCGACGTCTCCGGTGACGGGAAGGCGCTCGCGGTGACCCTCAACCACTCGGCACTCAACATGGCCAACGCGCTCGGTGCCTGGCTCGGCGGCGTCGTCATCGCGGCCGGTTGGGGATACACGTCGCCGGCCGTCGTCGGTGCCGGACTCGCGGTCGCCGGGCTCGTCGTGCTCGGCACCTCGGTCCTGGTGGAGCGCCGCGCCCGCCGCCTGGTCGTGGAGCCCGCCGACCTGCTGGCTGCCTGACGGGGTGCCCGCTCCGGGGGCGGGGCAGGGTAGGGGCATGCAGCTGCTGCTGATCGCCGACACCCACGTGCCGCGCCGGGCCCGCACGCTGCTGATCGGGTGCACGGCAACAACGACGGGCCGGCCATCAGGGCCCGTCTGCCCGAGGTCGCGCGCGTCGAGCTCGGCGGGCTCCGGCTCGGCGTCGTGCACGAGACCGGTCCTGCCACCGGCCGGGAAAGGCGGTGCGACGACCGGCACCCCCGGCCTCGACGTACTCGTCTTCGGTCACAGCCATATCCCGTGGGACACCACCACGCCGCGCGGGATGCGGTTGCTCAACCCAGGCTCGCCGACCGACAAGCGCCGGCAGCCGCACGACACCTTCCTGACCGCCGCCGTGCACGACGGGGCACTGACAGACGTCAGGCTGCACCGGCTGGTCCGCCCGCCACCAGGGTCGCGGCCCATGTCACAACCTGCGCGGCTGTCTCGTCAGAGGTCTGACAGAGACATCTGACCGACATCTGACGCAGGAAGGTGAATGACCATGCGAGTGTTCGTGGCAGGCGGGAGCGGGGCGCTGGGGCGGCGGCTGGTGCCGCAGCTGGTGGCGCGCGGCCACCAGGTGACAGCGACCACCTCGAAGCCGGGCAACCTGGGCGCGCTCGAGCAGCTCGGTGCGGAGCCGGTGGTGATGGACGGGCTGGACGAGGTCTCGGTCGGTGAGGCGGTGGCGGCGGCCAAGCCGGACACGATCGTGCACCAGATGACGGCGATCACCGGCAAGCCCGACATGAAGCACATGGACCGGTGGTTCGCCACCACCAACCGGCTGCGCACCGAGGGGACGGACCACCTGCTGGCCGCAGCCGAGGCGGCCGGTGTGTCCCACGTCGTCGCGCAGAGCTTCGGGAGCTTCAACGGCATCCGCAGCGACGGCTGGGTGAAGACCGAGGACGACCCACTGGACCCGCTGACCGGCACGGTGGCGGAGCCGCTGATGGCGGCGGTCAAGCACCTCGAGGACGTCGTCGTGGCGGCCGGTGGCGCGACCATGCGCTACGGCGGGTTCTACGGGCCGGGCGCCAGCGACGTCCAGGTCGAGGCGGTGCGCAAGCGGCAGTTCCCCCTGGTGGGGGGCGGCGCCGGGTACTTCTCCTGGATCCACGTCGAGGACGCGGCAAGCGCGACCGTGCTGGCCGTCGAGCAGCAGGCGCAGGGCGTCTTCAGCATCGTCGACGACGAGCCCGCGCCGGCCAGCGAGTGGCTGCCGTACCTCGCCGCCGCCGTCGGCGCGAAGCGCCCCATGCGCTTCCCGACGTGGCTGGCCCGCCTGGTCGCAGGCGACGTGGCCGTGGGGATGATGACGGAGGGACGCGGCTTCTCCAACGCCAAGGCCAAGCGGGAGCTCGGCTGGGAGCTGCGTTACCCGTCCTGGCGGCAGGGGTTCAAGGAGGGGCTGGCGTGACCAAGGTCGAGCAGTTCGAGGAGCTGCGACCGCTGCTGTTCTCGATCGCCTACCGGCTGCTGGGCAGCGTCGTCGAGGCCGAGGACGCGGTCCAGGAGACCTGGCTGCGGTTCGAGGGTGCGGCGGAGCCGCCGAGGTCGACCAAGGCGTTCCTCTCTGCCGTCGTCACCCGGGTCTCGATCGACGTGCTCCGCTCGGCGCGCGTGCGCCGGGAGGAGTACGTCGGCGAGTGGTTCCCCGAGCCCCTGCTCACCGACCCCTACGAGGACCCGGCCCGGTCGGCAGAGCTGGCCGACTCGGTCTCGATGGCAGCCCTGCTGCTGCTCGAGCGGCTCAGCCCGCTCGAGCGGGCGGTCTTCGTGCTGCGCGACGTCTTCGGCTTCGACTTCCCGGAGATCGCCACCGCGGTGGGGCGGTCGGAGGCGGCCTGCCGCCAGCTCGCCGTCCGGGCCCGCCGGCACATGGACGCCGGTAGACCCCGGTTCGAGGCCGACCGGCGGGAGCGCGAGGAGCTCGCGGAGCGGTTCTTCGACGCCTTCGCGGAGGGCGACGTCGACGGGCTTCGTGAGCTGCTCGCCGCTGACGCCCAGATGGTCGGCGACGGTGGTGGCAAGGCGCCTCAGTGGGCCAGGGGCATCGTCGGCGGGGACAACGTGGCCCGAGTGCTCGCCGCGATGAGCGACCCGTTCCACCGCATCGGGGTGATCCTCGAGCGGCACGAGGTCAACGGCCAGCCCGGCGCGATCTTCCGCGACCGTGACGGCAAGGTGCTCACGACGTGGGCGATCGACGTGCTGGACGGTCAGATCCAGACGATCCGCTCGGTGCTGAACCCCGACAAGCTCGGGCACGTGGGCCCGGTCGCGGACGCCTGGGCCGTCAACCGGGAGGCCAACCAGGCCCGCCGACCGGACAAGCGGCCGACGGACTGATCGCCGGTCATTGCGCTGGGGCTACTTCGCGCAGGCGAAAGCGGCCCGACGCCAGCGGCGGACCAGTCGGCGCTGGAGCGGCTCGGCGAGCGGTGGGAGCTCACGCCTCGGCCCGCGCGCCACCTTCGCCGTGCTCGACCGGGTCCGGGAGGACTCTGCCGCGGTCACCCGAGGCTGAGCCCGATGCCGAGCACGACGCCGTAGGCGAGCAGCGTCACCCCGGTCGCCTTCAGCACCGGGACCAGGTCGCGGCCCGCGGCGCCGCGACCCACGGCCATCGCCGGCGGCACGGCGGGCAGCGCCGCCACCAGGGCCAGCAGTCCCCACGGCTCGTAGGCCGCGACCTGCGGCAGCACGACGAACGGCAGCGCCATCAACCCGGCATAGAGCAGGCGGGTCCGCCGGTCACCGAGCCGCACCGCGAGCGTCCGCTTGCCTACGTCTTCGTCCTTCGGCCGGTCTCGCAGGTTGTTGGCCACGAGCAGCGCGCAGGCCAGCGACCCGCAGCCGGTGCCGGCCAGGACGGAGACCACCGTGACCTCGAGGGCCTGGACGTACGTCGTCCCGACCGTTGCGACCAGCCCGAAGAAGACGAAGACCGACACCTCGCCCAGCCCGCGGTAGCCGTAGGGCGACCGGCCGCCGGTGTAGAACCACGCGGCGAGCAGGCAGGCTGCCCCGACAACCAGCAGCCACCACGACGACAGCCCCGCGAGCACCATCCCGGCGACACCGCCCACCGCGAAGGCCGCCAGCGCCGCCGCCTTCACCGCTGACGGCGTCGCCGCCCCCGACCCGACGAGCCGCAGCGGCCCCACCCGGTCGGCGTCCGAGCCGCGCACCCCGTCGCTGTAGTCGTTCGCGTAGTTCACCCCGACCTGCAGCGCGAGCGCGACGAGCAGCGCGAGCAGCGCCGGCCCGAGCCGGAAGCCGTCGGCCGCAGCAGCGGCACCGGTCCCCGCCGCCACCGGCGCCAGCGCCGCCGGCAGCGTCCGCGGCCGCGCGCCCTCGACCCACTGCGCCGCGGTGGCCATCGGACTCCCTGGTCTGGCTCGGTGCCGGTCGGTGCCGGTCGGTGCCCGGCTCAGTGCCGGGCGGCGACGAGGCTACGCACCGCGTTGCGGTCGAGCTTGCCCGAGGGCAGCAGCGGCAGCACCCCGAGCACGATCAGCTCGCGGGGGAAGGAGGCCGGTGCGAGCCGCTCGGCGGCGTACGTCCGCAGCTCCTCCAGCGTCGGCGGCGCCGATGCGACGGTCGCCTGCACGACCGCCACCACCCGCTGCCCCCACTCGTCGTCCGGCACGCCGATGACCGCGACGGCGGCCACGCCGGGGTGGTCGCCCAGCACCTGCTCGACGAGCCCGGTGGGCACGTTCTCGCCGCCGGAGACGACCACGTCGTCGGCCCGGCTCAGGATCTCCAGCCGACCGTCGTCCGTGAGGCGCCCGATGTCCTGCGTCACGTGCCGGCCGTCGACGAGCGCCGCCGCGGTGAGGTCGGGCCGCAGCCGGTAGCCCGCGAAGACCGTCGGCCCGCCCAGCTCGATCCGCCCGTCGTCGCGCAGGTGCACGTCGACGCCGTCCAGCGGCCGGCCGTCGTAGACGCAGCCGCCGCAGGTCTCCGACATCCCGTACGTCGTCACGACCCGCACCCCGGCCGCGACCGCCCGGTCGTGCAGCCCGCGGCTGAGTGCGGCACCGCCGACGAGCACCGCGTCGTACGCCGTCAACGACCCGACCGCGTCGTCGCCGGCCTCGAGCAGCCGGCGCAGCTGGGTCGGGACGAGCGACGTGTAGCGCCGCCCTCCGTCAGCCAGCCGCCCGGTCGCCGCGACGAAGGCGGACACGTCGAAGCCGCCGTAGAGGTCGACCACCTCGGGCCGCCGACGCGACAGCAGCGACCGCACCAGGACGGTCAGGCCGGCCACGTGGGTGACCGGCAGGGCGAGCAGCCACTGCCCGTCGCCGCCGAGCCGGTCGTGCGTCGCCCGTGCCGAGTGCCGCAGGGCGTCGGCGGTGAGCATCGCGCCCTTGGGCTCGCCGGTCGACCCGGACGTCGGCACGACCAGGGCGACGTCGTCGCGCTCCAGCGGCTGCGCCAGGTCCATCGCCGCGAGCACGTCGCCGCGGGTCCCGCCCGTCGGCAGCGGCAGCAGCGCCGGACCGGCGCCGTCCAGCGCTGCGGCAAGAGCCGGCAGCAGCGAGGTGAGCACGGCGTCACCGGTCGGTGCTGTTACGCCGTGCAGGGACCGGGTCAGCGCCCGCCGTCCACGGTGCTGTCGCCCTCGGCCAGGCCGCCGTCGAGCATCTCGTTTCCCAGCCGCTTGCTCATCTGGGTCGACATGACCTCGTAGCCGAGCGACCGGTAGAGCGACTCGGCCCGGTGGTTCCACCCGAAGACGTTGAGGCCGAGCCGGTCGTGGCCGGCCCGGCGCACCATGTCCTCGGCCGCCAGCATGATGGCGCGACCGAGGCCCTCCCCGCGGTGCTCCTCGTCGACCTCGATGTCGTAGACGTAGAGCCCCGACCCGCCCATCGGCGGCGCCCCCAGCCAGAGCCAGCCGACGTCCACCCCCTCGTGCACCGCGCGGAACATCGCCTCGCCGCCCTCGGCGACGGCGGCCAGGCTCGCTGGGAAGGTCTCCTCGGCGTGGCGCAGCGCCACGGTGCGGTCCAGCCCGCGGGCCCGCACGACCTCCTCGGCGTAGACCGGGACCGACCGGTCCCGGAAGTCCGCGAACTCCTCGTCGGTGAGGGGCCGCAGCTCGAGAGCGGGCAGGAAAGAGCTCACGGCGTCAGTAGTACCAGGGATAGGCCGACCAGTCCGGGGAGCGCTTCTCCAGGAACGCGTCACGGCCCTCGACCGCCTCGTCGGTCATGTACGCCAGCCGGGTCGCCTCGCCGGCGAAGACCTGCTGACCCATCAGCCCGTCGTCCACCAGGTTGAAGGCGAACTTCAGCATCCGCTGGGCGGTCGGGCTCTTTCCGTTGACCTCGGCGGCCACCTCCAGCGCGGTCGCCTCGACGTCGTCGTGACCGGCCACCAGGTTGACTGCGCCCATCCGCTGCATGGCCTCCGCGTCGTACGTCCGGCCCAGGAAGAAGATCTCGCGCGCCACCTTCTGGCCGACCATCCGCGCGAGGTAGGCCGAGCCGTAGCCCGCGTCGAAGGACCCCACGTCGGCGTCGGTCTGCTTGAAGCGCGCGTGCTCGTGGCAGGCGATCGTCAGGTCGCACACGACGTGCAGGGAGTGGCCGCCGCCGGCCGCCCACCCGTCGACGACGGCGACGACGACCTTGGGCATCGTGCGGATCAGCCGCTGCACCTCCAGGATGTGCAGCCGCCCGCCCTCGGCCCTGACCCGAGCCGCCTCGGCAGGCGTCATGCTGTCGGCGGTCTCGCCCTCGGCGTACTGGTAGCCGCTGCGGCCGCGGATCCGCTGGTCGCCGCCGGAGCAGAACGCCCAGCCGCCGTCCTTGGGTGACGGGCCGTTGCCGGTCAGCAGCACGCAGCCGACGTCCGGGCTGCGGCGCGCGTGGTCGAGCACCCGCCACAGCTCGTCGACGGTGTGCGGCCGGAAGGCGTTGCGCACCTCCGGCCGGTCGAAGGCGACCCGCACCGTCCCGCGACCGGGACCCTCCACCACCGCCCGGTGATAGGTGAGGTCGGTGAGGTCGAAGCCGGGGACCTGCTCCCAGGCGGCGGGGTCGAACGGCACGTCGGCGAGGATAGGCGCATGGCGGACGTGCGGGTCTGGTCGATGCCGATGCGCACCCGCTTCCGCGGCATCGACCAGCGACACGGCGTCCTGCTGCGCGGCGCCGCGGGTTGGGGCGAGTGGTCGCCCTTCGAGGACTACTCCGACGTCGAGTGCGTCCCCTGGCTGCTGGCCGCGCGCGAGGCGGCCGACCGGGCGTGGCCGGCCCAGGTGCGCGACCGGGTGCCGGTCAACTGCACGGTCCCGGCGATCGGGCCGGAGCAGGCAGCGGCGGTCGTGCTCGCCTCGGCCGGCTGCCGCACCGCCAAGGTCAAGGTCGCCGAGCCCGGCCAGCCGGAGAGCGCCGACGTCGAGCGGGTGGCCGCCGTCCGTGACGCGCTGGGCCCGGGTGGTCGCATCCGCGTCGACGTCAACGGCCGCTGGGACGTCGACACCGCGGTACGTCGCACCCGCGAGCTCGACCGGGCCGCCGGCGGGCTGGAGTACGTCGAGCAGCCCTGCGCGACGGTGGAGGAGCTCGCGGCCGTACGCCGCCAGGTCGGGGTGCCCGTCGCCGCCGACGAGTCGATCCGCCGGGCAGAGGACCCGCTCCGGGTCGCCCGGCTGGGGGCCGCCGACGTCGCCGTGCTCAAGGTGCAGCCGGTCGGCGGGGTCGTCACGTGCCTGCGGGTCGCCGAGGACATCGGCCTGCCGGTGGTGGTGTCCTCGGCGCTCGAGACGTCGGTGGGCATCGCGGCCGGGCTGGCGCTGGCCGCCGCGCTCCCCGAGCTGCCGTACGCCTGCGGCCTGGCCACCCTGGCGCTGCTGGACGGTGACGTGACCTCCGAGCCACCGACAGTGGTCGACGGCATGCTGCCTGTCCTGCGCCCCGACCCCGACCTGGTCGACGAGGTGGCCGCCGACGACGAGACGGCCGCCCGGTGGGCCGACCGGCTCCGCCGGGTCGAGGCCCTGGCCGCCGACCGGGGCCGGCCGTGAACCCCTCGACCGCACTGGCGACCGTCGTCGTCGACGAGCTGGTCCGGGCCGGGGTGCGCGAGGCGGTCCTGTCGCCGGGGTCGCGCAACGCCCCGCTGTCCTTCGCGCTGCACGAGGCCGACCGGGCCGGCCGGCTGCGGTTGCACGTCCGCATCGACGAGCGGACGGCCGGCTTCCTGGCGCTCGGGCTGGCCAAGGCGACCGGGCTCCCGGTGCCGGTCGTGACGACATCGGGCACCGCCGCGGTCAACCTGCACCCGGCGGTCGTCGAGGCCGACTACTCGCGGGTGCCTCTCGTCGTCCTCACCGCCGACCGGCCGGAGGAGCTGCGCGGCGTCGGCGCCAACCAGACCATCGACCAGGTCCGGCTCTACGGCTCGTCGGTGCGCTTCTTCTACGACCTGTCCGTCGACACCGACGCCGGCCCCGGCCGGTGGCGCACCCTGGTCGACCGGGCGCTCGGCCACGGGGTCGACGGGCCGGTGCACCTCAACGTCGCCTTCCGCGAGCCGCTCGTCCCCGGCGCCGCTGCGGCCGGTACCGACGGCACCGACAACCTCGCTGCCCTCGATGCCGAGCCCGAGGTCGCCCGGGTGGTCACCGGAGGTCGCCGGTCGTGGGGCTACCTGCCGCTCGCCGCCGGGGGCCGGACCGTCGTCGTCGCGGGAGACCAGGCCATGGCGGACGCGCGTGGGCTCGCGGAGGCAGGCGGGTGGCCGCTGCTGGCCGAGCCGAGCTCCGGGCACCGCGGCGGGCCGAACGCCGTGGGCACCTACCGCCTCCTGCTCGACTCCTTCGCCGACGAGGTCGAGCGGGTCGTCGTCGCCGGCCGGCCGACGCTGTCGCGCTCCGTCACCAGCCTGCTCGCCCGCGACGACGTCGACGTCTTCCGGCTCCGCGACGACGCCATGACCCCGTCGGTCACCGGCGTCCCGGCCGGCGACTGGCTCGACCGCTGGCGGTCCGCCGATGCAGCCGCGTCCGCGGCCGTCGACCGGGTCCTGGCCGACGAGCCCCTGTCCGGCCCGGCCGTCGCGCGGGCGGTCGCGGCCGCCGTCCCCCCGGACGGCCTGCTGGTCGCCGGCTCGTCGAGCGCGGTCCGCGACCTCGACCTGGCCGGGCCGTGGGACCGCCCGTCGGACCCGCCGTGCGTGCTGGCCAACCGCGGTGCGTCCGGCATCGACGGCACGGTGTCCACGGCCGTGGGTGCCGCTCTCGGCCACGCCGGCCCGGCGTACGCGCTGATGGGCGACCTGACCTTCCTGCACGACGGCACCGGCCTGGTGGTCGGGCCCCACGAGCCCCGGCCGGACCTCACGGTCGTCGTCGTCAACGACGACGGCGGAGGGCTCTTCACGCTGCTCGAGCAGGGCGCGCCGGAGCACGCCGCGATCTTCGAGCGGGTCTTCGGCACGCCGCACGGCGTCGACCTCGAAGCCCTGTGCCGGGCCACCTCGACGGCGTACGTCCTCAGCGGCTCGCCCGACGAGCTGCGCGCCGCCCTCGACTCCCCGCGCGGCATCCGGGTCGTCGAGGTGCGCGCCGACCGGTCGCGCACCCGGGACCTGCACGAGCGGCTGAGAGCGGCCGCGACGGCAGCCCTGCCGTGACCGCCGTCCGGCGGATGGAGCCGGGCCACCACCTGCTGCTGGCCTACGACGAGGGCCGCCCCGACCACCCGGTCGGCATGGTGACCGGCGTCGAGATCGCCTGGACGTTCTGAGCCCATCGGGGCCGCAGAGCCTGCCGGAGGCCGGCCGGGGCGTCGCCGTTCTCATCCGATCCGGGTGACGCGGTTCCCGCCGCGGGTCCCTAACGTCCGTGGCGAGGAGGCGATACTCATGACCGAGAACCCGGTGCAGGTGTTCATCGCGGCGTTCGGGGAGGAGAGCGGCGCTGCCGCAGCGCTGAAGGACTTCCGGGCGATGGACCGCGAGGGGTCGATCGACCTGATCGACGCGGTGGTCGTCGTCCGCAGCATGGACGGCAAGGTGCAGTTCGAGGAGACCGCGGACCCCAGCGGGAAGAAGTGGGCCAAGCGCGGCGCGATCGCCGGCGGCCTGGTCGGACTGATCTTCCCGCCCAGCCTGATCGTCGGTGCGGCGGTCGGCGGGGCCGGCGGCGGGATCTGGGGCAAGATCCGCGACAAGGGCTTCCAGGACGAGGACCTCAAGGCCGTCGGCGAGAGCCTCGAGCCCGGCACGTCGGCGATCATCGCGATCGCCGAGGACCGGATGATCGAGCGGCTGGAGCGCGGGCTCGAGGGCTACCAGAACATCGCCCGCCACGCGGTGAGCGCCGAGGCGGCGGCCATGATCGTCGCCGAGGCGGACGAGGAGGGCACCGCGACCTGAGGGATGCGGGGCGCGCCGGGGGTCAGCTGCCCTCGAGCGCGTCCCGCACGGGGACGAACTTGGCCTGTGCCTCGAGCACCTCGGTGTCGGGGTCGGAGGCGCCGACGATGCCGCAGCCGGCGAACAGCCGGGCGCTGCGGCCGCTGACCTGCGCGCAACGCAGGGCCAGGCCCCACTCGCCGTCACCGGCCGCGTCGACCCAGCCGGTCGCGCCGGCGTAGCGCCCGCGGTGCATGCCCTCGAGCTCAGCGATCGTCCTGAGCGCGGCCTCGCGCGGGGTGCCGCCGACCGCCGCCGTCGGGTGCAGCGCGGCCAGCAGGTCGAGCACGTGCGACGAGTCGTCGAGCCGAGCAGTGACGTCGGTGACCAGGTGCGAGACGTTCGAGAGCTCCAGCACACCGGGCTCGGCCGGTGCCTGCAGCCCGGTCACGTGCGGCTCGAGCGCCCGGACCAGGGACTCGACGGCGTAGCGGTGCTCCTCCTGGTCCTTGGCCGAGCCCACCAGCTCGGCCACCCGGGCCCGGTCCTCGGCGGCGCCGCCGCGCGGCATCGTGCCGGCGAGCACCCGGGAGAAGACCTGGTCGCCGTCGCGGCTGACCAGCAGCTCGGGCGTGGCGCCCACCAGCCCGTCGACGGCGTAGGCCCAGCACCCCGGGTTGGACGCGGCCAGCCCGGCCAGGACGTAGCGGACGTCGACGTCGTGCTCGGCGGTCGCGACCAGGTCGTGGGCGAGGACGACCTTCTCCAGCTCGCCACGGGCGATCCGCTCGGTGGCGGCGGCGACCGCGCTGCGGAACTGCGTCACCGCCACCTCGCCCCGCGCGTAGCGCAGCTCGCCGGGGGAGCGCACCGGCTCCGGTGTCGTGAGCCGCGGCGGGTCGCCGACCGTGGTCAGCCAGGTGGTCCCGCCCCTGCGGCCGAGCACGACCTCGGGCACCACGACGACCGACGGCTCGTCAGGCCCGAAGGCGAAGGACCCGAACGCCACCGGCCCGCTGCCGCGTACCGCGACCTCGTCGTCGACCGGCCACGAGGCGGCCAGCGACTCCCACCACTCCTGGGCCACCGTGAAGCGGTCCGGGCCGGTCACCTCGAGCCGCGCGGCCTCGCCCCAGCCGACGAGCCCCTCACCGTCCCGGACCCACGCCAGCACGCCGTGGGCACGCGGCAGCCGCTGCAGGAGGGTGCCGACCAGGTCGACCGGCCGGCTCCGCACCGCGCGGACCGGGCGCGCCGGGGATGGCGCGGCCGGCGTCGCCGCAGGCGCCGGGGCGGCCGGCTCGTGGCCGTCCCCGGGCAGCGTCGTCATGGTCCAGGAGCGTACGGCGCGCAGCGGGTCACCCGGAATCCGGTCCACGAGGGGCTCACATCCGCTCCAGGATGTCCGCCCTGAAGTCGGGGATCGCCCGGCCGATCTCCTCGAGGTCGAACCGTTCGGGGATCGCCGCCGGGTGGTGCTCGAGCAGGTAGGCCAGGGACTGTCGCACCAGGATCGGCTCCTGCGCCGCCGAGAGCCCGAGCTCGGCGAGCATCGCGGCGGGGACGGTCACGCGGTGCCTCGTCGTCGCACTCGACGGGTGGGTGATGGTCACGTCGTAGCGGTGCTGGTCGGACGCCCTGATGTCCAGCGTCCAGCTCTCGGCGGGGTCCGGCATGGCCGTCCCCTACCCGGGTAGGGACAGATGCATGAGCGAGGACCGCTGGACCTATCCCAGCCGCGACGACGACTCCCGCGACATCGACCGCGAGATGAGCGACGCGGACCTGGTGGCGCTCAAGCAGGCGACCCGCGCCGTCACGCACCCGCAGGAGCGCGAGCGTGCCCAAGGGACGAGCGCCGACAGCCCGGGCGTCGACCCCTCCGACCGCGAGCGCGCGGACGACGGCGGTACGCCGACCGGCGACTGACCTGCGCGGGCTCCGCTGCCCTCGGGCGCCGGTCGACCGGGTGAGAGACTGCCGCGCGTGACCTCTCGGCCCGGCACCCGCGCCACCCTGCAGAAGGAGCCGCACGAGGTCGCGGCGATGTTCGACGGCGTGGCCGAGCGCTACGACCTGACCAACGACGTCCTGTCCCTCGGCCAGACCCGGCTGTGGCGCCGAGCGGTCGCCAGGGCGGTCGGGGCGCAGCGCGGTGACCGGGTGCTCGACCTCGCGGCGGGCACCGGGTCGTCGGCCCTGCCGTTCGCCGCCGCGGGGGCGCAGGTCGTGGCGGCCGACTTCTCCCTCGGCATGCTGCAGGTGGGCCGGCGCCAGCACCCGGAGCTCGGGCTCGTCGCCGGTGACGCGCTGCGGCTGCCCTTCCCGGACGCCACCTTCGACGCGGTCACGATCTCTTTCGGGCTGCGCAACGTCTCCGACGTCGACGCCGCCCTCGCGGAGATGGCCCGGGTGACCCGGCCGGGTGGGCGGCTGGTGGTCTGCGAGTTCAGCCACCCGACCTGGGCGCCGTTCCGCACCGTCTACAGCCGCTACCTCATGGGTGCCCTCCCGGGGGTGGCCCGGCGGGTGTCGTCGAACCCGGACGCCTACGTCTACCTCGCGGAGTCGATCCAGGCCTGGCCGGACCAGCCGGCGCTGGCGACCCGGATCGGTGCGGCCGGCTGGGCCGACGTCGCCTGGACCGACCTGACGTACGGGATCGTCGCCCTGCACCGCGCCCGTCGCCGGTAACCAGGGTTTCGGGTCTGCCGGCCCGGCTAGGAGGGGGTCAGCACGATCTGACCCGACCTGACCGGACCAACGGGAGGCTGACTGATGGGCGCGGACGACAAGACCCAGAACAAGGTCGAAGAGATCACCGGCGACGCCAAGGAGCGCATCGGTGGGGCCACCGGCGACGACGAGATGCGCCGCGAGGGCGAACGCGACCAGAGCAAGGCCAACCTCAAGCAGGCCGGCGAGAAGGTGAAGGACGCCTTCCGCTGAGCCGACCGACCCGGGACCCGCGCACACGGGGGCGTCACAGGGGCGCGACAGCAGGGCCCGCCCGAGAGGGCGGGCCCTTCTGTGTCGCCAGCAGCCGCCGGGCGTGCGTAGACTCCCCCACGGCCTAGTGAAAGAATTCACAAGCGCACACGTACAAGCCCTCCCCTCCGCACGAGAGGCGTTGTCCCTGTGACCGCACGCCCCGCGACCCGAGACGCCGACGTCGTCGTCGTCGGCGCGGGTCCCGCCGGGTCGGCCGCGGCCTACCACCTGGCGCGGACCGGCCTCGACGTGGCGCTGCTGGAGAAGACGACCTTCCCCCGCGAGAAGGTCTGCGGCGACGGCCTGACCCCGCGTGCGGTCAAGGCGCTGGTGGCCATGGGCATCGACACCAGCGAGCAGGCCGGCTGGCTGCACAACAAGGGGCTGCGGATCATCGGCGGCGGCATGCGCCTGGAGATCCCGTGGCCCGACCTGGCCAGCTTCCCGTCGTACGGCCTGGTGCGGCCCCGCAGCGACTTCGACGACCTGCTCGCCCGCCAGGCGGTGAAGGCCGGCGCCGTGCTGCACGAAGCGACGACCGTCACCGGCCCGGAGCTCGACGAGCGCACCGGGCGCATCACCGGCGTGACGACGAAGGGCGAGGCCGGCGAGGTCACGTACCGGGCACCGCTGGTGGTCGCCGCGGACGGCAACTCCAGCCGGCTCTCCCTCGCGATGGGCGTGCACAAGCGCGACGACCGGCCGATGGGCGTCGCCGTGCGCACCTACTACCGCAGCCCGCGCCACGACGACGACTGGCTGGAGTCGTGGCTCGAGCTCTGGGACCGCGACGAGCAGACCGGGCGCGAGCGGCTGCTCCCCGGCTACGGCTGGATCTTCGGCGTGGGCGACGGCACCAGCAACGTCGGCCTCGGCATCCTCAACACCAGCACCGCCTGGGGACAGGTGGACTACAAGGACCTGCTCAAGCGCTGGCTGGACCAGACGCCCGAGGAGTGGGGCTTCCGCGACGAGAACCGCACCCAGCCGGTCCGCGGGGCCGCCCTGCCGATGGGCTTCAACCGGCAGCCGCACTACACCCGCGGGATGCTGCTGGTCGGCGACTCCGGAGGCATGGTCAACCCGTTCAACGGCGAGGGCATCGCCTACGCCATGGAGTCCGGCGAGATCGCGGCTCAGACCATCGCCCAAGCGCTGGCCCGGCCGACCGCCGATGCGCGGGAGCGGGCGCTCCAGGGCTACCCCGCGGTCCTCAAGCAGACCTACGGCGGCTACTACACGGTCGGGCGGCTGTTCGTGAAGGCGATCGGCGACGACCGGGTGATGCGGCTGGCGACCCGGCACGGCCTTCCCCACCCGGTGCTGATGCGCTTCGTCCTCAAGCTGATGGCCAACCTGACGGACCCCCGAGGGGGCGACGCGATGGACAAGGTGGTCAACGCCCTGTCCCGGATCGCCCCGGCCGCATGACCCGCGTTCCGGGGCCCCACCCCGGCGCTCCTAGGATGGCAAGCCCGGTCACGCGCCGGGTGACGAGCTGGACCGGAAGGGGAGACGCGGCGTGAACTCCTACGTGCCGATCATGGTCCTCGGTGCCCTGGCCCTCGGCTTCGCGGTCTTCTCCATCGGCGCCGGCGCGGCCGCCGGCCCCAAGCGCTTCAACCGGGCCAAGCTCGACGCCTACGAGTGCGGCATCGAGCCGACCCCGCAGCCGGTCGGCGGCGGCCGCTTCCCGGTGAAGTACTACCTGACGGCGATGCTCTTCATCATCTTCGACATCGAGATCGTCTTCCTCTACCCGTGGGCGGTCCACTTCGACGCCCTGGGCATCTTCGGCCTGGTCGAGATGGTCCTGTTCATCGCGACGCTGCTGGTCGCCTACGCGTACGTGTGGCGGCGTGGCGGATTGGAGTGGGACTGATGGGCATCGAGGAGAAGCTCCCGAGCGGAGTCCTGCTGACCAGCGTCGAGAAGCTGGCCGGCTACATGCGCAAGGGCTCGCTGTGGCCCGCGACCTTCGGGCTGGCGTGCTGCGCGATCGAGATGATGGCCGTCGGGACCCCGCGCTACGACCTGGCGCGCTTCGGCATGGAGGTCTTCCGGGCCTCCCCGCGGCAGGCCGACCTGATGATCGTGGCCGGCCGGGTCAGCCAGAAGATGGCTCCGGTGCTGCGCCAGATCTACGACCAGATGCCCAACCCCAAGTGGGTGCTGTCGATGGGCGTCTGCGCCTCCAGCGGCGGCATGTTCAACAACTACGCGATCGTGCAGGGCGTCGACCACGTCGTACCCGTCGACATCTACCTGCCCGGCTGCCCGCCGCGGCCGGAGATGCTGATGGACGCCATCCTCAAGCTGCACGAGCAGATCGGCTCGGCGCCGCTGGGCGTCAACCGCGAGACGGCCGCCCGCGCGGCCGAGCAGGCGGCGCTGACCGCCAAGCCGACCGCCCAGATGAAGGGCTTGCTCAGATGAGCGAGTCCCAGGACCTCGAACGCCGAGGCGCCGAGGAGGACGTCACCCATGCGCCGGCGCCGTCCGGCGAGACGGTCGACGTCCGCCACGGCATGTTCGGCGCCCACGGGACCGGCGACACGTCCGGCTACGGCGGCCTGGTCCGCCCCGTGCAGCTCCCGGGCGGGTCCTCGAGGCCGTACGGCAGCTACTTCGACGAGGTCGCCGACGCGCTCGAGCGCGCCGTGCCGACGTACACCGACGCGCTGGAGAAGGTCGTCGTCGACCGCGGTGAGGTGACCTTCCACGTGCGTCGCGAGCAGCTGGTCGACGTGATGCGGGCGCTGCGCGACGACCCGGCGCTGCGATTCGAGATGTGCATGGGCGTCTCCGGCGTGCACTACCCGCACGAGGAGGGCCGGGAGCTGCACGCGGTCTACCCGCTGATGTCGGTGACCCACAACCGCCGGGTGCGCGTCGAGGTCACCTGCCCGGACGGCGACCCGCACATCCCCTCGGTCACCTCGCTCTACCCGGGCAACGACTGGCACGAGCGGGAGACCTTCGACTTCTTCGGCATCGTCTTCGACGGCCACCCGGCACTGACCCGCATCGAGATGCCCGACGACTGGCCGGGCCACCCGCAGCGCAAGGACTACCCGCTGGGTGGCATCCCGGTGGAGTACAAGGGCGCGCAGATCCCGCCGCCCGACGAGCGGAGGTCCTACTCGTGACCGACACCGAGTTCACGACCGGCTCCCCCCGGGAGACCACCGAGGGGACCGTCTACACCGTCACCGGGCAGGACTGGGACTCCATAACCGCCGGGCTCGGCGAGACCCACGACGAGCGCATCGTCGTCAACATGGGCCCGCAGCACCCGTCGACCCACGGCGTGCTCCGGCTGATCCTCGAGCTCGAGGGCGAGACCGTCACCGAGTGCCGGCTGGGCATCGGCTACCTGCACACCGGCATCGAGAAGAACACCGAGTACCGCACCTGGACCCAGGGCGTCACGTTCGTGACGCGCATGGACTACCTGGCGCCGCTGTTCAACGAGTACGCCTACGTGAGCGGCGTCGAGCGCCTGCTCGGCATCGAGGACCAGGTGCCCGAGAGGGCCAACGTCATCCGGGTCATGCTGATGGAGCTCAACCGGGTGTCCTCGCACCTGGTCGCGATCGCCACCGGCGGCATGGAGCTCGGCGCGCTGACCGCCATGACCTTCGGCTTCCGCGAGCGAGAGCTGATCCTCGACATCTTCGAGATGGTCACCGGCCTGCGGATGAACCACGCGTACTTCCGTCCCGGCGGCGTCTCGCAGGACCTGCCGCCCGGCGCCGTCGACCGGATCCGGGACCTGCTCACGCTGCTGCCGAAGCGGCTCTCCGACACCGAGAAGCTGCTCGTCGGCAACAAGATCTGGATGGAGCGCACGGCCGGCGTGGGCTACCTCGACCTGACCGGTTGCATGGCGCTGGGCATCACCGGGCCGATCCTGCGGGCCACCGGCCTGCCCCACGACCTGCGCAAGTCGCAGCCGTACGCCGGCTACGAGACCTACGAGTTCGACGTGCCGACCCAGGACACCTGTGACGCCTACGGCCGCTTCCTCATCCGCATCGCGGAGATGAAGGAGTCGCTGAAGATCGTCGAGCAGTGCCTGGACCGGCTGCAGCCCGGCCCGGTGATGGTGGAGGACAAGAAGATCGCCTGGCCGGCGCAGCTCGCGCTCGGCGGCGACGGGCTCGGCAACTCGCTCGACCACATCAAGCACATCATGGGCCAGTCGATGGAGGCCCTGATCCACCACTTCAAGCTGGTGACCGAGGGCTTCCGGGTGCCGCCCGGACAGGTCTACTCCGCGATCGAGTCCCCCCGCGGCGAGCTCGGCGTCCACCTGGTCAGCGACGGCGGCACCCGGCCGTACCGCGTGCACTTCCGCGACCCGTCGTTCAACAACCTGCAGTCCGCCCCGGCGATGTCCGAGGGGAGCATGGTCGCCGACGTCATCGCGGCGATCGCGTCCATCGACCCGGTGATGGGTGGTGTCGACCGGTGACCGAGCTGTCGTCCGCTCAGACGGCCTTCGCGCCCGAGGTGCGCGAGCGGCTCGTCGCCGACGCCGCGGAGATCATCGCGCGCTACCCGCGCAGCCGGTCGGCACTGCTGTCGATGCTGCACCTGGTGCAGGCCGAGGAGGGCTACGTCAGCCCGCACGGCATCGAGCTGTGCGCCGAGCTGCTCGACATCACGGCCGCGGAGGTCGCTGCGGTCGCGACTTTCTACACGATGTACAAGCGCCGTCCCAACGGCGAGTACTCGGTCGGCGTCTGCACCAACACGCTGTGCGCAGTCATGGGTGGCGACCAGATCTTCGACACGCTCAAGGAGCACCTGGGCATCGGCCACGACGAGACCACCGAGGACGGCAAGGTCACCCTCGAGCACCTCGAGTGCAACGCCGCCTGCGACTACGCGCCGGTGATGATGGTCAACTGGGAGTTCTTCGACAACCAGACCCCCGAGTCGGCGAAGCAGCTGGTCGACGACCTGCAGGCGGGGGAGCTGCCGACTCCCACCCGTGGCGCATCGCTGTGCACCTTCAAGCAGGTCTCCCGGGTCCTGGCCGGCTTCCCGGACGGCCGAGCCGACGAAGGGCCCTCGGCCGGCCCGGCCACCCTGGCCGGCCTGCAGATCCACCGCGAGCAGACGTCGGCCGGCAAGCGGCGACGCAGCGACGGCGGCACCTCGCGTTCGACCAGCGGCACCGGCGGTTCGGGCACCGGCTACGGCGCGCAGGGCGGCCCCAGCGAGAGCGACGCCCCGGCGTCGACGGCCGAGTCGGACAGCGCCAACCCCGCGCCTCCGGCGCACGGGGCCGACCCGACCCCGCCGGCGACCGAGAAGGACGGTGAGGCATGACGCTCGAGCTCACTCCGGTCCTGTCACGCACCTGGGACCAGGACCGGTCGTGGACCCTCGAGGTCTACGAGCGTCATGACGGCTACGCCGGGCTCAAGGCGGCGCTGAAGAAGTCGCCCGACCAGGTCACCCAGCTGGTCAAGGACTCCGAGCTGCGCGGCCGCGGCGGCGCCGGCTTCCCGACCGGCATGAAGTGGGGCTTCATCCCGCAGGGCGGCGACAAGCCGGTCTACCTGGTCGTCAACGCCGACGAGTCGGAGCCGGGCACCTGCAAGGACGTCCCGCTGATGATGGCCAACCCCCACGAGCTCGTCGAGGGCGTCGTCATCGCGTCCTACGCGATCCGCGCGGCGCACGCGTTCATCTACGTGCGCGGCGAGGTCGTCCACGTGCTGCGGCGGCTGCAGGCTGCGGTCGCGGAGGCGTACGCCGCGGGCTACCTCGGCAAGGACGTCCTCGGGTCGGGGTACGACCTGGAGCTGACCGTCCACGCCGGCGCGGGCGCGTACATCTGCGGTGAGGAGACCGCCCTCCTCGACTCGCTCGAGGGACTCCGCGGCCAGCCCCGCCTCCGGCCGCCG
>Ga0210143_1000037_pt1 | contig 25604 bp, 20 predicted proteins | sample MayberryNW_TuleC_2_FD_185527 | JGI IMG/M metagenome (GOLD analysis project Ga0210143, IMG submission 185527) | Wetland microbial communities from San Francisco Bay, California, USA, that impact long-term carbon sequestration - MayberryNW_TuleC_D2... | ecosystem: Environmental > Aquatic > Marine... | reverse complement strand
TCCTCCGGCTTCGCGGAGACCGGCGAGGCGGGGCACGAACTCCAGCGGGAGCTGCTCGCGGTCTGCCGTGCGAGCGGCATGCGCTTGATCGGCCCCAACTGCATGGGGATCGTGAACACCGATCCGGCTCTCCTGTTCAACGGCACGTTCTCGACCGCCTGGCCCCCGCCCGGCCGGGTGGGCTTCCTCTCACAGAGCGGTGCCCTCGGCATCGCGGTGATGGCTCGAGCGGCCGAGCTCGGACTGGGCATGTCGACGTTCGTCTCGGTGGGCAACAAGGCCGACGTCTCGGGCAACGACCTGCTCTGCTACTGGGAGCAGGACGAGGGGACCGACCTGCTGCTGCTCTACCTCGAGAGCTTCGGGAACCCGCGGCGCTTCGGCCGGCTGGCTCGTCGGATCGGTCGAAGGAAGCCGATCGTGGCCGTGAAGTCGGGACGGAGCGCCGCCGGACGCCGGGCAGCCATCTCGCACACGGGGGCCCTGCTCGCAGCGAGCGACACGACGGTCGACGCGCTCTTCCGCCAACACGGCGTGATCCGCACCGACACCCTCGAGGAGATGTTCGACGTCGCCACCCTGCTCGCGAATCAACCGGTGCCCGGCGGCGATCGAGTCGCGATCGTCACCAACGCCGGTGGGTTGGGCATCCAATGCGCCGATACCTGCGAGGCGAACGGCTTGACCGTGCCGGAGTTCTCGGCCGAGACCGTGGGTGCCCTGCGGTCGTTCCTTCCCGACGAGGCCGCGGTGTCGAACCCCGTCGACATGATCGCCTCGGCGAGCCCAGACGACTACGGCCGAGCGATCAGTGCAGCGGCGTCCGACCCTGGGATCGACGCCCTGATCGCGATCTACATCCCTCCCGTCGAGGACGACGCTCCCGCGATCGCTGCCGCCATGGTCGAGGCGATCCACACGATCGGCGGCCGCATCCCGGTGCTCACGTGCTTCATGTCCGCCAGGGGGCTGCCCGAGGCCCTCCGCGCGCCGGGGGTTCGTGTCCCCTCCTTCGCGTATCCGGAGCAAGCGGCGATCGCGTTGGCGCATGCCACCCAGCTCGGCGTCTGGCGCGCGAAGCCCGAAGGCACGGCCGTCCCGATCGACGCGCGCGAGGACGAGGCCGCGGCCGTGATCGCGGACGCCCTCACCAGGAAGGACGGCTGGCTCACGCCCGACGAGGTCCGGACCCTGCTCGGGTGCTACGGGGTGCCCACGCCTCGCCAAGCAACCGCGGGCACGCCCGAGGAAGCGGCGTCGGTCGCCGCATCGTTCCCGGGCCCGATCGCCCTCAAGGCGATCGGGCCCCTGCACAAGACCGACGTCGGGGCCGTGAGCCTCGGGCTCGATCCGGCGGAGGTCCAGGCCGAGGCGGGATCCATGTCAGATCGGGTGCTCGGTGCGGGCCAGCCCCTCGACGGGTTCCTCATCCAGGAGATGATCCCCCGAGGGGTCGAGATGCTCGTGGGCGCCGTGGCCGACCCTTCGTTCGGGCCGGTCATCGCCGTGGGTGCCGGCGGAGCCACGGTGGAGCTCACGCGCGACGTCAGCGTGCGGGTCGCGCCGCTCACCGACCTCGATGCCGACGAGATGATCCGCTCGCTCGCGACGTTCCCGCTGCTCGACGGGTTCCGGGGCGCCCCGAAGGCCGACGTCGCCGCACTCAAGGACGTGGTGCTGCGGATCGGCGCGATGGCGACGACGCACGAGGCGATCGCCGAGCTGGACTGCAACCCGGTGATCGTGCACCCCGAGGGCGCGGTCGTCGTCGACGCGCGGATCTCGGTACGCCCGCCGCGGCCGGTCGCTCCGTTCGCCTCCCGAACCGTGGACTGATCCTCCCCGCGAGGACCCGCCCCGAACGGGGAGGTCCGCTACCCTGGTTGGCGTGAGCGGCATGGAACGCATACGAGAACTCGCGGAGCGAGCAGACCTCGCCGCCGACGAGCTCCTGGACTTCCTCGACTCACCTGCCGGGCGACGCCTGCGCAAGGTGGTCGCAGGCGCCGTGATCGTCTCGGTTCCGTTGATCATGCGGGTGCCCGGCCTGAAGCGCTCGCCCCTCGGCAGGCTCGTCGCCGTCACCGGGGGCAGCGCGATCCTGATCGGCATCGCCGAGGCGATCCGCGACTGGGAGAGGAGCGAACCATCGAGGGCTCGCTCGCGCCCGGTCGTCGACGTTCCGCCGGCGAGCTCGTAGCGGCATCCACCGCTGGGACGGAAGAGCGGCAGCGAGCACCGGGGTCCCCACGCCGTGTGGGAGCATCTCGGGGTGAACGCGGTCCCCGATCCGGGTCCCGACGACCGTCCCTTCGCGGTCGTCGACATCGGTTCCAACTCGGCCCGCATGATCGTGTTCCGGCTGCGCCAAGGGGAGCACCTCGATGTGATCGAGGACGCCCGAGCTCCCCTTCGCCTCGCTCGAGATCTGCGCGATTCGGACCGGCTGGGCATCGACGCGATCGAGCGAACGCTCGAAGCGCTCCGAGACTTCGTCGCGGTCGCCAAGGGTGCCGGGGCGCGGCAGATGATCGCGGTGGCGACGTCTGCGGTTCGCGAGGCCGCCGACGGTCATGAGCTGCTCGAGCGAGCACAGCGGGTCGGCGTGCCCCTGCAGACGATCGACGGCCACCACGAGGCGATGCTGGGCTTCTTCGGGGCGGTCCACGACCTGCCCGTCACGAGCGGGTTCACGTTCGACGTCGGGGGTGGGAGCGCCGAGGTCTCGTCGTTCCGCGAACGGCGCCTCGTGGGATCGTGGTCGATGCCGATCGGGTCCCTGCGGATGAGCGACGCCTTCCTCGACTCGGATCCTCCCGACGAGGACGAGATGCGGGCCCTGCGGAAGTCCGTGAAGTCGTCCCTGGCCGACGCCGGCATCCCTGCGCTGGGCGATGACGAACAGCTCGTTGGCATCGGAGGCACGGTGCGGAACCTCGCCAAGATCGATCTGCGGAGCACGGACTACCCCCTGCCCCTGCTGCACGGATACCGGCTCTCGGAGGATCGGCTGAGCGCGGTGATCGATGAGATGGCGGCGCGAACGATGAAGCGGCGCGCTCAGATGGGGGGGCTGAACCCCGACCGCGCCGATACGATCGTCGGCGGCTCGCTCGTGATCCAGGGGATCGTGAAGCATCTGGGTGCGAACGAGATCGTCGTCTCGAGCCGGGGATTGCGTGAGGGGCTCGCGCTGGCCACGGCGGGCTCGAGCGCGCCATCACCCGAGTGGGTCCGCACGATCTCGGTGGCGGCGCTGGTGGCGAGGTTCCGCACCTGGGATGCCCCCGCCGCGGAGCGCCGGACCGGCCTGGCCGCCGACCTGATCACCGTGCTCGATCCTTCGGCTCCCTTACGGCTGCGCGAGATGCTCTCGCACGCGACCACACTGCTCGATGTCGGGCGAGCGATCGGCTACTACGACCGGTTCGAGCACGCCGCGAACATCGTCATCGCCGCCGACCTCGCGGGATTCACCCACGCCGACCTCGGAACGCTCACCGCGATCCTGCGCCAGGCCGACGACGACACACGCCTCGGCCCGTACGGCAGGCTGGTGCCCAAGGCGGATCGGCCTGCGGTGCTCCGGGCCGCGACCGCCCTCTCGCTGGCCGACGAGCTCAACCGACGGATCCCGCCGGGCACCCCAGCTCCGATCTCGTGCAACTGGTTGCGAGGCGGCTTCGAGGTCGTCGCCCCCGTGCCGAGCGGATGGCGCCCGCGCGGCATCGCGCGGAGGTTCCGCAGCGTCTTCGACGCCGATCTCCTCGTCGTCGCGAACGAGTCGGCGCCGGTACTCGCACCGGTGCTCGAGCCCGACTGAGGAGGACCCCGCCTCAGACCCGGGCGATCAGCGCGGCGAGCAGCGCGACGCGCGGCACGACGCTGGTGAGATCGAGCCACTCCGCCGGTGCATGATCGTCGCCTCCGATCGGACCGAGCCCGTCGATCGTCGGCGTGCCTGCCGCGCTGGTCGTGTTGGCGTCGCTCGCGCCACCGGTGGAAGCGTCGTGCAGGTCGAAGCCGAGCTCCGCGGCGATCTCGATCGCGAGCGCCGCCAGGCGCGCTCCACCCTCCCCCTTCTCCATCGGGCGGTGCCAGCTGTTGACCTCGAGAGCGACGGTGACGTCGTCTACACCGTGTTCGGCGCAGAGCCGCGCGATCTCGGCCTCCGCCTCCTCCAGCGAGCGGCGCTCGGGAGAACGCAGGTCGACGTGCAGCTCACACCGCTCGGGCACCACGTTCGTGCGCGTGCCCCCCTTCGCCACGCCCACGTTCACGGTCACGCCCGGCCATCGACCGTTCAGTCCCTGCAGGGCGACCGTCGACTTGGCGGCGGCGAGCACGGCGTTCGCACCCTTCTCCGGCTCGACGCCGGCGTGCGCCGCGCGGCCCGTGAACACCACGGTGTGGTCGGTGATGCCCTTGCGCGAGCTCACGATGTCGCCGTTGGCCCGCGCGCCCTCGAGCACGAACGCGGCGTCGTACGTCGGCGCCAGCTCTGCGATGACGGGTCCCGAGACCGGAGATCCGATCTCCTCGTCGGGGTTGCAGACGTACGTGATGCGCCCGAACGCGTCGAAGCCGGCGTCCTGGAGCACCTCCACGGCGTGGAACCCGGCCAGCAGCCCCCCCTTCATGTCGGAGACCCCGGGGCCGCGGGCGATGTCGCCCTCGATGCGGAACGGACGTTCGGCCACCGTGCCCTCGTCGAAGACCGTGTCCATGTGACCGACCATCAGCACGTCGGGCCCCCCGCCCCCCTCGAGCGTGCCGATCACGAGATCGCCGAGCGGAGGCTCGTCGCCCGCGGGCACATGGGCGCGCCGGTCGACCGACCAGCCCCGGGCTCTCATGCGCCCCTCGCAGAGGTCGGCGATCTCGTTCACGCCCTCGGGGGTGTACGAGCCGCAGTCCACGTCGACCATGCGTTCGAGGTCGGCGACGAACCCTTCGAAGCGGGAGGCCGCGAGCTCCCGCAAGGCCTGGGCGTCCATGCACGTGACGCTAGCATGTGGCCGCCGCTCGACGGTCAGGAGGAGCGATGCCCACGGAAGGCTTCGGCGCGGTGGTGGAGCGCGCCGGCGCGCCCATCCACATCGAGCGGATCGTCATCGACGATCCCGGGCCCGGTGAGGTGCTCGTTCGCATCGCGGCCAGCGGCCTCTGCCACAGCGACGTCTGGGCGATCGAGCACGGGAACTGGGGAGCCCCTTGGCCGATGCTGCTCGGCCACGAAGGCGCGGGCGTGGTCGAGGCCGTCGGCGCAGGCGTGACCGCCGCGCGGCCCGGGGACCGCGTCGTGCTGACGTGGGCCGTTCCGTGCGGCCGCTGCCGTCAGTGCCTGCGCGGCGCTCCTCGGCGATGCGGGCACGAGCTGCACCAGCCCCCTCGCATGCGGCGATCGAACGGAGACGTGCTCACCGGGGTGCTGCACTGCGGCACGCTGGCGACGCACTCCGTGGTCACCGAGCCGCAGGTCGTCCCGATGCCCGACGAGCTGGCGCTGTCCCGCGCATGCCTGCTCGGCTGCGGCGTGTCGACCGGTGTGGGCGCCGCCCTCCACACCGCGAAGGTCTGGCCCGGCGCGTCCGTCGCGGTGATCGGTCTCGGAGGCATCGGCCTCGCCGCCCTGCAGGGAGCGCGGATCGCCGGCGCCGAACGCCTGATCGGGGTCGACGTCGAGCCGCGGAAGCTCGAGTGGGCTCTCAGGTTCGGAGCGACGGACACGGTCGACGCGCGTGCCGGCGACCCGGTCGACGCGGTGCGCTCGATCACCGGCGGCAACGGCGTCGACGTGGTGTTCGAAGCGGTCGGCCGGCCCGAGTGCGTGCGCCAGGCGGTCGAGATGCTGGACTTCGCCGGCACCGCGGTCGCCATCGGGGTGCCGCCCCTGCCGAGCGACGTGACCCTCCCCTGGAACGGCTCGGACCGCGCCGCCTATCCCAAGAAGGCGAACCTGCTCATGACCGACGGAGGCGACCCGATCCCGAGCGAGGACTTCCCCGAGCTGGCGCGCTGGGCCGTGGCGGGCTCGCTCGACCTCGACGCGATGGTGACGCGTGAGATCGAGCTCACCGACGAAGACCTCGCCGAGGCGGTGCGCGCGATGCTCGACGGCGAGGTGATCCGCTCGGTCGTCGTGTTCCCTGGCGTCGACGGGTCGATGCACCCGGCTGCAGGGGTGCCGGCTCGCTAACATCCCGCGCGTGCGCGAACGCGAGATGGGCTGGATCTGGGTCGTTGGGGCCCCCTTGGTGCACCTGCTGACGACGATCGTGTTCCGAATGAGCCTCGAAGGCGTCCACCACGTCCCCCGCTCGGGCGGCGTGATCCTCGCCGCGAACCATCTCAGCGTGCTCGACGGTCCCGTGCTCTCGGCGGCGACCGGTGTGCACCGACGGCGCGCCACCCGGAGCCTCGTGGCCGCCGAGGTCTTCCGGGGGGTGGTGGGCTGGATCTTGCGGCAGGCGCGCCAGATCCCGATCCGCCGGGGGTCCGGCGATACGGACGCCCTCGACGAGGCGGTCGTGGCCGCGAGCAACGGCTCGTGCATCGGCATCTTTCCCGAGGGCCGCGTGAGCGACGATCCTCACGCCGGGGTCCAGCGGATCCGCTCGGGACTCACGCGGATCGCGTTGCCGTCCGGCGCGCCGGTCGTGCCCGTGGGGATCTGGGGGACCCACGAGGTTTGGCCGCGTACGGGCCTCGTTCCCGGCTCGTTGCTCCGCCGCCGCAGGTCGGCGATCGTCTACGGAGAGGCGCTCGTGCCGCACCCCGGTGAACCGCCCACGGCGTTCCGCGAGCGTTACCGGGAGGCGCTCGAGGCGACGGTTGCGCGGGCTCAGACGCTCTCCGGAGATGACGCGTGATCCCACCCGACGACGCACCGAGTCCCTGGAAGCGCATCTCTCGGAGCCTCGTCTACGAGAACGCCTGGATCCAGGTCTTCCACGACGAGGTCCTTCGGCCCGACGGCAAGGCGGGCGTGTACGGCGTGGTGCATCCGCGCACGCACGCGGTGGGCATCGTCGCCCTCGACGACCGGGACCGGGTCCTGCTCGTCGGGCAGTATCGGTACACCCTGGACCGCTACTCGTGGGAGATCCCGGAAGGAGGGGTGCCGGTCGGCGACGATCCGCTGGAAGGCGCCCGTCGCGAGCTGGCCGAGGAGACCGGCTACAGAGCGGACGACTGGCGCGAGCTGATGCGGTTCTCGCTGGCGAACTCCGCGACCGACGAGACCGGCGCGATCTACCTCGCGACCGGGCTGACCGAAGGCGACGCGACCCCCGACGAAACCGAGCAGCTCGCCGTGCGCTGGACGGGCTTCGAGGAAGCCGTCGAACGGGTGCGATCCGGAGAGTTCTTCGACTCGATGACCCAGATGGGCATCCTGCGCGTCGCCCTCGACCGAGCCACAGGGCGGGCCTGACGCCCACCGTGCCACGGCACGATCGTCCGTCGGTCACACGCGGGCGGCGATCTCCTCGGGCAGCCAGAACCACCGGAGCTGTTCGAAGTCATCTCCCACCTCGAGATGCCCCGGATCGCCCGCGATCGCCGGCGGTTCGGCGAGCACCTCTCGCGCTCGTTCCACGTATCCGGCGAGCGCCGCTTCACGTGCGCGGTGGTGATGACCTGCGAAGCGCATGGCGTCGCCCTCGTAGACCACGCCGTCGAGCGACATCGGCGGCTCGGGCTGTCCGTCGGCGTGGCGCCACGTACCCGTCGCGGGGTCGAAGCGGTACTGAGGCAGCAAGCGCCACCCCTCCGACGCCACGATGTCGACCGCATCCAGCACGTACCGGAACACGGCCTCGCTGATGAAGTAGTTGAAGTTCACACGCACCCAACCGGGCTTGATGCCTTCGCAGCCCCGCGCGATCTCGCGCTCGAACTCGTGAGAGGTGTCGAGGTCGATGCCCAGCAGCCGGTGACCGTACGGGCCGGCGCACGAGCACCCTCCCCTCGCCTGGATGCCGAACAGATCGTTCAGGATGGCCACCACGAAGTTGTGGTGCAGGTATCGCCCGTCGTGGCGAACCACGAACGACACGATCGACAACCGGGGAAGATCTCGGCTCCCGAGGATCTCGATCGCGGGGTTCTCCTGCCAGCGGCGCATCGCTCGATCGGTGAACGATCCCTCGCGCTCACGGATCGTCTCGACACCGACCGCCTGCTTGAGCTGGAACACGAGGCCCGCACGGATCGACTCCACGATGGCGGGGGTGCCGCCTTCCTCTCGATGCTCGATCTCGTCGAGGTAGACGTGCTCCGTGGGATTGACGTAGGCGACGGTGCCGCCGCCGGGCACGCTCGGCACCCGGTTGCGGAACAACTCCCGCCGCCCGACGAGCACACCCGGCGTGCCGGGTCCGCCGACGAACTTGTGAGGCGAGAGGAACACCGCGTCGAGCCGCGCCGGATCGTCGTCGCCCCTCATCTCGATGCCGACGTACGGGGCGGCGGCCGCGTAGTCCCAACACGACAGGGCCCCGTGCCGATGCAGCAACGCGGAGATCCCCTCGACGTCGGACAGGATGCCCGTGACGTTCGACGCGGCCGAGAAGCTGCCGATCTTGAGCGGTCGATCCTCGTGTTCGGCGAGCGAACGTTCCAACGACCCCAGATCGATCCGGCCGTCGTGGTCCTCGGGCACGGTCACGACGTCGGCGATCGACTCTCGCCATGGCAGCTCGTTGGAATGGTGCTCGTACGGACCGACGAACACCACGGGCCGTTCGTCCGCGGGGATGCGTTCCAGCAACCCGTACCGACCATCGAGGTCGGCGGGCAGTCGCAGCTGCAGGCAGTCGATCAGCTTCGCGACCGCGCCGGTCGATCCGCTGCCGCAGAAGATCACGGCATGTTCGCCCTCGGTTGCCCCACAGGCCCCGCGGATGATCCGTCGTGCATCCTCCCGGAACCTCGTCGTCTGCAACCCGGTCCCGCTCGACTCGGAGTGTGTGTTCGCGTACAGGGGAAGCACGGTGTCGCGGATGAAATCCTCGATGAACGAGAGGGAACGCCCCGACGCCGTGTAATCGGCGTAGGTGACGCGCCGCAGCCCGAACGGCGTCGCGATCGCCTCGTCCTCGCCGATCACCGACCGCCGGATCAGTTCGATCAACCCGGGGTGTTCCATGGGGGCAATGCTACGCGCGGAGCCCGTGGGCTCCACGGCGGACCGCACCCGGGAACGATCGAGGCCGGGGCTTCGCCCCGGCCTCGACGCTGTGGGTGTGGTCCCGGCTCAGCCGAGCGCCACCGCGTTGATCAGGTTCGAATCGCGCAGCTTCCGCAACGCTTCGCGTTCGATCAAGCGAACCCGCTCACCGGAGAGACCGAGCACCTTGCCGGTCTCGCGCAGGCTGAGCGGCTGCCCGTTCTCGAGCCCGTAGCGCAGCGCCACGACGTGGCGCTCGCGCTCGTCGAGCACACGGTCGACGGCTCCGCCGATCTCCTCACGGAGCAGCTGGTCTTCGACCTCGGTGAACCCGGCCTCGGAGTCGATCTCCTCGATCAGGTCGCCGAGCTCGGTGTCCTCGCCTACGGGCGACTGCAGCGACAGCGGCTCGCGCCGGCCCATCTCGGTGAGATCGTCGATCTCCTCGACCGTGGTGTCGAGCGCCTTCGCGAGCTCCTCGCGACTGGGCTCACGCCCCATCGACTGCGCGAACTGGAACCTCGTGCGGTTCAGCTTGCGCAACCGATCGTGGATGTGGACCGGCAGCCGGATCGACCGCGAGCGATCGGCGATCGCGCGTGTGATGCCCTGGCGGATCCACCAGGTGGCGTACGTCGAGAACTTGAACCCACGGCGCCAGTCGAACAGCTCGACCGCGCGCATCAGTCCGATGTTCCCCTCCTGGATCAGGTCGAGGAGCGGGAGCCCCTGGCCCTGGTACTTGCGGGCCACGGACACGACCAGTCGCAGGTTGGCCATGATGAATCGCTGGCGCGCGGCCTCGGCCGTGCGAACGTCACGGCGGGCCTTCGCGATGCTCTTCTCCGACCGCAGGCGACCGGCACGGAGGCGCTCCTCGGCCTCCTTGCCCGCCTCGATCGTCATGGCGAGCTCGACCTCTTCCTCCTTGGTCAGCAGCGGCTCTCGGGCCGCCGCCTCCAGGTAGAGACGCAGGTCATCGGCGTCATCGGTCCCCAAGGGACGCGCTGGCTCCGGCACTTCGTATCACGCTCCTCCTCGAGGCCGCTCGATCGCTGGACGCGACCTCACCGGCTCTCGGGAACTCGATTCTCCTCGGTCGTTCCGATGGTATGGGCTGCAGGGGATCAAGGCGCGCGAAACGAAGCGCCTTGGCAGCGACTCATGCATATGGTAAGGGGTCTGATTCACGTTTGTAAAGACGACGGGGTGTCAAGGTCTCGTGAAGGAAGCCGCACCGCACCACACGAGCGGGCGGTCCCGATCCACCTTCAGCTCCCTTCGCCCCGGCTCAGGTATGTGTGTCAACGCCTTGACGTGCCGAAACCTTCCCGTTCTCCGCGTTTCCGCCGGGTCGGTAGCCTGGGTCGGTGACCCTCGACCTTCCCGGGCTGCGATCCGCCGACATCGACGGGCGGATCGCCTATCGCGAGTGGGACGGCCCTGCCGCCACCACGTTCGTGTTGGTGCACGGGCTGGGAGGCTCGCACCTCAACTGGGTGCAGATCGCCCCCGGCCTGGCAGGTCTCGGCCGCGTGGTCGCCCTCGATCTGCCCGGATTCGGCTTCTCCCCTCGCGAGGGACGTGGGTCGGGGCTGATGGACGAGCGCCGCACGCTCGCCCGGTTCATCCGATCGCGAACGAACGGTCGGGTGGTGCTCGTGGGCCACTCGATGGGCGGCGTGATCGGCATCCTGCATGCGGCGGTCGAGCCCGACTCCGTCGCGGGGCTCGTGGTGACCAGCTCGCCGTTCCCCTTCGTCAGGGGGGCGCTGCCCCACCCCCTGGCGATCGCGGGATTCGCGCTCTACGGCGCCCCGGGCCTGGGACCGCTGATGCTCGAGGCGCGCACGCGGCGGCTCGACCCTGAGCGCGCCGTACGGTTGGGCTTCCGGCTCCTCGCGGCCGACCCGTCCTCGATCCCCGAGGAGGTCGTGCGATTGACCGCGGATCAGTTGGGGGAACGGGCGCACGACCCCGACGGGCCGTCCGCGTTCGGCGACGCGTGGCGGTCGCTCCGGCGGCTCGGGTGGCGCCCCGACGTGGCCGAGCGCGCGATGGGCGGCGTGCGGTGCCCCGTGTTCGTCGTGCACGGACGACGAGACCGACTCGTGCCCGCCGCCTACGCCGAGGCGGCGCTCCGGGCACACCCGGCCTGGCGCGGGCGGATCTTCCCCGATCTCGGCCACGTGCCGCAGATGGAGGCTCCGGGCAGATGGCTCACCGAGGTCGCCGACTGGCACGCGGAGATCCTGGGGTAGGTCAGCGTGAAGGTGAAACGCGTGGCGGCGCGGCCGCGGCGGCCTTCTCCAACTCGTCGAACCCCGACTCGATGCCCCGGGCGAGGATCTCGACGTCGGGGACCGAGTCCCAGTCGGCGGTGAGCCCGAACGCCATCGTGCCCGCGAGGCTCGTGCACGCGATCGACAGGCCGCTGCGCTCACCCAGCGGCATCGAGGGATAGCTCGCCACGAGCGGCGCCCCCGCCAGGTAGAGCGGCACCTGCGGCGCGGGCACGTTGGACACCACGAGGTTGAACCATCGCCCGCGGCTCGTGAGCCGGGCGGCCATCGCGTGCAGGGCCGGGGGAGCGAAGGCTCCCAGCCCGATGATCGAGTCAGCGCCGACCGCCATGGAGGACTCCTTCAGCTGCGCCGTTGCGCGACGCACCCGGTGCAGCCGCGTGCGCGCCAGCAACGGACCGATCGGCACGTCCACGAACGCGGGCGCGACCCGGTTCCCGACGTCACCATGTTCGGCCTTCGACCGTACCGAGACCGGCACCATCACCCGCAGGGTCCGTCCTCTCGTGTGTTCACCCCGGTGCTCGAGCAGGTCGTGCAGCCCGCCGGCCACGGCCGTGAGCACGACGTCGTTGACCGTGCCTCCGAGGGCGCGCTTGACGTCGTGGATGCGCGAGAACGACGCCTCGGCGGTGGCGAATCGACGAGCCGGACCGATCGTCGTGTCGAACGGCCCCGCGGGCGGGGCGCCCATGTCGACGACGTCGCGCACCCCCGAGAGGGTCTCCGCGACCGCGTGGAACGATCGCGCCGGAGCCCCGAGCGCGTGCCCGACCGCCTCGAGCGGGTGCAGCACGAGGTCACGCGCGGCATCGCGCATCAGATCGTCGCGGGTCGGGGCCGCCTCGGCGGACCACGGTCGCGGCGCGCCGGGATCGGCGTCGGGCGCGAGATCGAACAACGCGGAGGCGATCGTCATGCCCGAGATGCCGTCGGCGAGCGCATGGTGCAGCTTCATCAGCACCGCCGTTCGTCGCTCGGCCAGACCCTCGAAGACGTAGAGCTCCCACAGCGGCTTCCCGGGATCGAGCGGACGGGAGAGCACGCGCTCCACCGCGCGCTCGAGCTGGAACCGTCCACCAGGGGACGGGATCGCGGCGCGGCGAAGGTGGAAGTCGAGGTCGAAGCGCTCGTCGTCGACCCAGAGCGGACGCGCGAGCCCGAACGGCACGCGGAGCACCCGTTGACGCAGGCGAGGGGCGAGGTGCAGCCGGGCTTCGACCACCCGCTGGACGTCGTCGTAGGTGAGCGGGCCGTCCTCACGCGGATCGAAGACCGACACGCCCGCGACGTGCATGTGCACGGACGGGGTCTCGAGGTAGAGGAAGCTCGCGTCGAGGCTCGAGAGCCGCTCGTTGACCATCGGGGATGAGCGTACCCCCGGGCGCCGAGCGGCGGGAGCGGGACGTCACGGCTCTTCGAGCTGGATGCGGATGCGCTTGTTGGCCTTGCCCTTCGACTCGGTCTTCACGACCTTCACGCGCCCGACCTCGCCGCTCGACGCCACGTGGGTCCCTCCGTCGGCCTGCTTGTCGATGCCGGTGATGTCGATCACGCGGATCGGATCGACCGAGTCCGGGATCAGCGAGACCTTCGTGCGGATCAGGTCGGGGTCGGCGAGTGCCTCCGCTCGGGGCAGCAGATGCACGTCGACCGGCACGTCCTGGGCGAGTCGCTCGTTCAGTCGCCTCTCGACGTCGTGTCCGAACTCCTGGCTGATGCCGTCGAGCTCGAAGTCCATGCGTGCCACGCCGCCCGAGTCCATGTTGCCGCCGGTGACCTTCGCCCCGAAGTCGGTGAAGACGACACCCGAGAGCGCGTGCAACGCCGTGTGCGTGCGCATGTGCCGGTACCGACGGTCCCAATCGAGCTCCGCGGTCAGGGCGGCGCCGACGGGGGGCGGCGGGGTCGCGGGATCGATCACATGCACGATCTCGCCGTCGTCACGTGACTTCACGGTGTCGTCGACGCGGCAATCGCCGCCGTCCCAGCGCATCGTGCCGCTGTCGCCCGGCTGGCCGCCACCCCGCGGGTAGAAGACCGTGCGGTCGAGCACGACGCCCTCGGCGCGGACGTCGACGACGGCGGCCTCGCAGGAGCGCAGGTACGAGTCGTGAGAGAACAGTTCCTCGGTCATGCGTTGACGGTATCGCAGCGACGTCTCACACGGGCGGCTCGACGGTCCGGGTGGTTCGGACGACCGAGGCGATGACCGCGCCGACCAGGATCAGCGCTCCGCCCGCCGCCACGGTCGGGGTGATCGGCTCGTCGAGGAAGGTCGCCGCCAGCACGGCAACGGTCAGCGGCTCCAGCACGCCGATGATCGCGTTCCGCACCGCACCCACCCGCTGCAGGCCAGCCAGCATCGAGCCGAACGCCCCCGCCGAGACGAGCACGATCGCGACGAGCCGGGCAGGTGTCGCCCCGTCGGGGATCACGAACGCGCCGAACGCAAGGGCGAAGACGACGTTCGACGTCGCAGCGCCGGCACCCAGCCAGCCGGCGGCGGTCACGGGATCGGACTCGCGCACGTGGCGATCGGTACCGACCAGGTAGGCGGTGTAGGCGAGCGACGTCGCGAGCGCGAGCACGATGCCGAGCGGCTCGACGTCCGTTCCGCCGCCCCCTCCGAGCACGACGATCGCGCTGCCACCGATCGCGAGCGCGAGAGCGACGAACAGCGGCGGGGACGGAGCGCGGCGGTCGAGGGCGATCGTGAGGAGCATCACCCAGACGGGGTACGTGTAGAAGAGCAGGGTCACGGCGGCCGCCGAGCCATGGTTCAGCGCCGAGAAGTACAGCGCGGCCTCGGTGCCGTAGCCGAGCGTGCCGGCCACGGCGAGCGCGAGGCGTTCCCCCGGGGCCGGGAGCCCGGGACGTCGCAGGACCAGCGCGAGACCGAGCAACAGGAGCGACTGACCGCCGAACCGGATCGCGAGGGTGACGAAAGGCGGACCACCCGCCTGCACCTTCGAGCCGAGGATCACCACCCCCGCGAACAACACCGCCATCGCGACCGACATCGCGGAGCCGGTGAGCTCGCCACGGCGGTCCGTGGCTCGCCGGGTGGTGGCTCCCCCGCTCACCCGGAGCCGTCCAGGAAGGCGCCGATCCTCGCGACGAGCATCGGGATCGAGGCGAGCAGGTCGGCCTCGGAATAGTGGACGAGGGCTTCCGCGTTGGGCATGATCTCCGCGAGTCGGCGCGCGACCCACGCGGGATGGATCGAGTCGCCCTCGCGAGCGATCACGATCGACGGCGCCCGCACCGATGCGAGCACGGCGAGGTCGGACACCGCCTCACTGCGGACCACCTCTCGGATCGCACGAGCCACGCCTTCCTGGTTCATGTCCTGCCACAGCAGCAGGTCGAGCTCACGCAGGCCTGGGTTCGCTTCGTACTGCCGGGCACGCCCCGACTCGCGCAGGATCGCGTGGATCGCTTGCTCACGTGGCAGGGTCTCGAGCAGCTCGGCGGTGCGCTCGAACTGCGGGTTCGATCCGATCGATCCCTCGAGCGCCGCCGGCAACAGGAACACGAGTCGCTCGAACCGGCCGGGTTCTCGGGCGAGCAGGTGGGCCAGGGCGCCGGCCCCCATCGACGTACCGACGGCCCGCGTGGCTCCGGTCTCGAGCGCGACCGCGTCGAGATCGCGAGCCAGGTCGTCGTATCCGTACGCACCCACGTCCGGGGTGCTCGAATGCCCGTGCCCCCGGAAGCAGAACCGGACCTTCGTGCCCGGCACCATCGGGGTGAACGCGGCGAGTTCCATGCACGAGTTCGTCAGCCCGTGCGCGAACACGGTTACGGGTTCGCCCGTGCCCTCGACCTCGACGTGGAGGGTGGCGTCGCCGACGTCGATCTCAGCCATCGCAGTCCAGTCCGTTGGTGGGACCATCCGCCCCGCGTTCGAGGGTACGATGCCCCCGAAGATGACCGACGGCGCAACCGACCCGACGCAGATCTCGCTCACACGCACCGACGTCGAGAACGTGCTGTCTCGATTCCGGGTCCGCCTGACCGACTCCGACGGTTCCTCCACCGAACACGAGGTCACGGTCTCCCGAGCGGAGTGGGAACGATTCGGTGAGGGCTACCGGACGCCCGAGGAACTGGTCGAGGCGTCGTTCCGCTTCCTACTCGAACGAGAATCGAAGGATCAGATCCTGGGGACGTTCGGCCTCGGTCAGATCGGCACGTACTTCCCGTCGTACGACCGCGACATCGACCCGACGGCTTGATCGGGCCTCAGTCGACGTCGGCGTCGACCTGCGCCGGCAGCACGATCTCGCCGTCGATCTCGATCAGGTCGTCCTGCGGCGCGAACTGGTCACGGATGCGACGGGCCCACGCAGCCACGAGCGCGGTCAACCCCAGGAACACCACACCGGAGACGAGCAGGATCGTTCGGGTTGTCGCCTCGCTGCCCTCGGTCCAGATCAGGAACAGGATGATCGCCGGCACGATGTACCCGAGGTTGTATGCGATGTCGAACAACGCGAAGGCCCGTCCGCGGAAATCGTCGGGCATCGTCTGCTGCATGATCGTGTCGGCCGAGATCTTCCCCACGAAGAACGAGAAGAAGCCGATGAACAGCATCGCCGCGAACCCCGCGACCGAGACGAAGACGCCACCGACGATCGCCCCGATGCCGAGCAGCACCATCGACCCGAGGAGCAGACGCACAGGGGCGACCCGGTCCTTGTACGTGTGCGCCACGACCAGGCCGAGCCCGCCGCCGACCAGGCCCCCCAGCCCCGACAGCACGAGCGAGAGCGTGTTGGAGTCCCCGTCGACGACCAGGTTCTTGGCGTAGAGCGCGAACACGAACAGGCCGAAGCCCCAGAACTGGTAGCGCAGCATCTGGAACGACGACAGGCCGAGCGCGGCGGGAGCCCGGGCCGCGACCTCCTTGAGGCCGTCGACGATGTTGCGCACGACCAACGACGCTTCCCGGCCGAACGAAGCTTCGTGCGGATGCAGCTCGGCGTGCCGGAGCTGCATCGCGACGAACGCGCCGAGCAGGAGCACGAGCGCACCGACGATCACGGGAACGAACGGCGGCACGAACCCGGCGAGACCACCGCCGAGCACGATGCCGAAGATCTGCGCCAGGGCCCCGCCGGCCTGCGAGAGCCCATTGCCCTGCAACAGGTCTTTGCCTGAGAGCACGTCGGGCATCGAGGCCGACTTCACGGTGAGCGCGACCCGGACGCACGCCTGGACCGCGAGCAACCCCGCGATCAAGGCGCCGGTCGCGAACGTCTTCCCCTCGGTGGTCTGGGCCCCCAGTGGCGCGAGCACCGCGAGCGCCACCACCGTGACCGCGACGGCCGTCGTGATGTCGGCCCACCACACCACGCGCCGACGCGGGAAGCGGTCGATGAACACGCCGATGAACGGCGAGATCAGTGTGTAGGGCAGGTACAGCGCGAGCACGACCGTGAGCAGGTAGTCGGCGGACGGCAGGTTCTGCACGTCGAACCCTTCCTGTCCCCCGAACGCGAGCGACTTCGCGATCGCGCCCTGCACCACGCCCTGCCCGGCCTGCGCGAGGTACTGCACGCCCATGAGCACCGCGAAGTCCCGGTTCGAGAACACCGCGAACATCGAGTTGAAGAACGAACCGAGCGACTCGAGCGGCCGTCGCAGCCACGCCTCGGCGACGCGCAGCGCGGCTCCGACCGCGAGGGCGACGACGACCACCGTCCATCCCTTCGCCGTCGTGAGGGGACCCCGCCACACCGCCAGCACGGCGATGCCGGCGAGCAGGACGATCACGACGGACATGCCGGGGATGAGCGCCATGCGGTCGATCGTCGTCCTGATGCCGAGCCAGCTCGACGCGAGCCACCCCGGCACGATCAGCAGCAGCGAGAGCAACGCGACCACGAGCAGGTTCTGCGGCAGGTTCTCGAGCGCCCCCGGATGCGCTCGGAACTTCGTCGCTTCCTCGGCCGCGGCTTGCTGCGCCCGCTCGACGACCTCGGGCGGAGGGCTGTACAGACCGTCGCCCTCGATCACGAACACGTCGGGTCCGACCTCGACGCCCCGCGACGTGGTCGCGTCGAGGGTCTGCTGTTGCATGTCGGCCGAGCAGTCCTCGACGCCGTTGCACACTCCGCCGTAGTACTGGCCGATCAGGAAGACGACCGGCGGCTCGCCGAACTCCTCGAACCGGGGACGGAAGTCGTCGGGCAGCGTGGCGTCGGGGTCGCAGACCCCGACAGGGCCACCGAACGCCTCACACCAATGGGCGGTCGCGGCGTCGGTGTAGCCGTCGCTGTCGGCAGACGACGTGGTTCGCTCCCCCGCGAGGAAGCCGTCGAGGGTGCCGAGGTATGTCACGGATCGCTCGATCGCATCACCGGGCAGGCCCGTGCGGAACACGTTCGTGTACGTCTTCGCCCACCCGTAGGCGGTGTTCGTACCCGTCGCAGGGTCGTCGGTGTCGCCGTGGTTCACGACGAGAACGTTCGGGCGCTCTCCGGCGGCTTGGACCACTTCGTGAACCGCCGCGAGCGAGGTGCGCACCTGCTGGTTCGCCCACTGGTTGCTCTCGCTCACCCACCGGTTCTGGATGCCGTCGAAGAGCACGAACCCGAGCGAGGCGACCACCAGCACGACCCCGATCGCCCCGGCGACCAGCGCCGGTCCGCGCCGGTCGCGCAGCAGCCACCGGGTCGCCACGAACGAGCCGAGGCCGACGAGCGCCATCGGGGCGGCGCTCGCGTTCATGAACCGGTAGTACGGCAACGCCGCGCCCGTCAGCACCGAGGCGGCGCCGGCGAACGCCAGCAGCCACCAGATCGAGACCTGATCCTCGGTGCGGGCGGGCTCGCGAGTGCGACGCGACAGCAGGATCGTGGAGACGACCGCGACGACGATGAAGGGCACGATCACGACCGGCTGCAGGGACCCCACCCACTCGATCAGGCGATCGGTGAAGAACCGCGCGGTATACGGGGGCGGCAGCGCGGCTTCCGCGAGGCTGGCCGGTTTCCCCCAGATGCCGGCGACCCAGCATGCCAGCCCGGCGATCATGCCGAAGCCCGCCGACATCAGCATCGGGCCGTCGGCTCTGAGCGCCGCGCCCAGCGAGAACCGGCTCGTCAGGAAGTGCAGCCCGAACACCGCCATGAGCACGACGCCGAAGATCACACAGGTCGTCGGATGCGTGAACGCGGCCGCGATGCCGATCAGGAACAGCGCCGTGCGCGCTCCCCACGACGTGCGTGCCTCGTGCACGAACGGGATCATCAGCGCGAGCAGGAACAGCACCGTGATGTTGTCGAGGTACCCGACGTAGGGGGTCGTGAGGAACAGCGCGACCGTCGCCAGCAAGGTGGTCAACACGACGAGCGGGTCGCGCCGACTCCGGAACCAGGCGGCGCCCAGCGCGAGGCCGGTGAGGATCGGCAGACCGATCATCAGGTAGGCGCTGAACGTGTACCGATCGATGCCGACGACCTGCTGCAGCAGGGCCCCCGCGAGCGGCACCGTGACCCGGTACCCCCCGGCGAACAATCCGTTCGGACCCCACTCCTGGACGACACGCACCGGGTCGCCCTGCAGGATCACCTGCGCCCGCCACGTGTACCACGCCGGGTCGCGTGTGGGCGCGGACAGGCTCGGGTCGGCCAGGAACTTCCACCCGAGGGCGAGCAGCATCAACAGCGCGAATCCGCCGACCACCCACCAGGAGCCCAGCCACCCAGGGCCGGCGTTCCCGGCCGGGCCGGATCGCTCGTCGGCCGGAGCCTGCATGCGATCGATGGCAGTCATCGTCGAGGAGCGGTCCTCTCTACGTCGGGGAGAATGTGGCTCGGGCACCCCACGGCCTCGTCGTGGTCGCGGGAGCCGCCACAGGATAGCCCAGCGAGGCCGCCGTGCCGGGAGCCGGTCCCCCGCACGCTTACGTCTGCCTGGCCTCGGGAAGGCAGGGCAGATCCTGCATCAACGCGGAGGGGAACGCCGCGGCCATGACCGTGTCGTTCTCCTGGCCGGCGTTCGGAACGATACCGCCGGCGGCCGTCTGGGCCTGTGTGAACGTCATCATGAAGCGCGCCACCTCGTCGACGCTGTGCCCGTTCGCCTCCAGCTCGTCCATGTTCAGGAACGCCTGCGTGGGCTGCATGAGATCGACGATGGGCGGGCCGCCGGGGCGCCCGAAACGTCCGTTGATCAGCTCCTGCATCGGCCCGGTCGAGATCTGGAAGGCGCCGCTGACCGCGGGGTCGGGCATCGACGCGTGATCGGCGGTGACCACCATCGCCCACTCGCCCTTTCCGACACGGCGGTCGAGGAAGGTCACGAGGTCCTCCAGGGCGCGATCCTGCGCCGCGACGGCATCGCGCATCTCGGGGGAGTTCATCGACCACACGTGGCTGACATAGTCGATCGCCTTGAAGTTCAGGTAGAGCAGGTCGGGTATCTCGTCGTCGCCGAACCCCTCCCGCCGGATCACCTGCTCCACGACACGCTGCTGGTAGGGGGTGCGCGCCGGCGTGTCGAATCCTCGGAGCAGCTCCTCGATGTCGTTGTCCCGCCACTTGCCGTCGAGGCTGCCGTCGGCCCGGTCGAGCTCCTGCTTGTCGCGCTCGAAGCCCCCGACGTCGTTGGCGTACCCGGCGAGCCGGTAATAGGGGGCATCCCGCTCGGGCAGGTTCCACTCGAACCCCTCGTCGGTCAGGGTCTCGCCTCCGATCACGGACCTCGTCAGCGCGATGTCACGGTCGCCTCCCGAGTAGAAGGAGCCGTGTCCGAGCATGCCGAAGTGGATGTCGACCGTTCCCACGAGACCCACGACCGGCTCGTTGCCCATCGCGCGGTCGTAGACGTCGGCGAGGGTCGGCTCGAGGAAGAACGTGGGCCCGGCGTTCCAGGGTGCGGTGATGCGGCCCGCGACCAGCATGTTGTGCCCTGTCAGGCCGTGGTGCTTCGGGAAGGACCCCGTGCCGATGGTCGCGTGGATCTGCGCCGTGCTCGTCGGAGAGGAGCCCACCGTCGCATCCGTGTACCACGTTCCCTCCGGGATCAGCGACTTCGTGTACGGCCACGCATCGGCATGTTCTTCGAGCACGTTGATGCCGGCTGCGTCCCAAACCATCGTCACGATCAGCCTCGGGACCGCACGGTCACGATCCGCCAGCAAGGCCTCGGTCATCGGCTGGCCGTCGGGCGCCGAGAAGCCTTCGAACTTCAGCAGCCTGGCCGCCGTCGGCGCGATGCCGGCCGACGTCACGGGCCGGTCGACCTCGCCCAGGCGCTCGATGAAGCCGGGGCCGTACCAGAACATCGGCACCGTCTGCATGTAGTCCCACGGCCCGACGTGTGGCAGTCCCGACCCCACGAAGTTCGGTTCCTTCGGCACGAAGCTGAGCTGGGCCGCTCGGTCGGGACGCCACCCTCGCCAGGTGCGCAGCAGGTGCTCGTGGGGAAGCGAGCACGCGATCTTCACCAGGTCGTCGGGGACGGCCTGCGCGCCGGCATCGGTCTGCGGGCGCAACACCGCTGTGGCGGTGAGCACCGACACGAGGGCGAGCAACGGAACGGCACGGCGGGGGGGCATCAGGTGGGCATAGGGAACACGACCCCGACGGGGGGCGACAACGACCCCGTCGTGGAGACTCTGTGACGACCGGCGGGTTCGCGGTCGCCGAGGCGGTACCGTGTCGAAGTGTTCCTCGGCGGTCGGCTCTCGAGGCTCCTGCTGGTCCTGGCCCTCGTCGGGGCACCGGCGCTGGTCCTCCGCGTCTTCTGTGTGGGCGGGAGCTGCCACACGGCGACCGCCCGGGCGCAGGGCGACGTGCCGTTCTGCTCACTCCCGAACGAGCTGCGCCGAACGATCGCCGCGGGCTTTCGCGAAGGCCGCTCGCCCGACGTGATGGGGGCGACCGCCGACCCCGGCACGGTGCGGACCATCTTCGGGAAGTCAGACGTCGTGTCCTGGCCGGGTGGCACCGGGGCCGCCTCCACGACGGCACGGCCTGACGATCGGGTGCCACTCGTCTTCTTCGGTGGTGGAGTAGCTCCGCATGCGATCACCGATGGTGTTCTCCTCGATTCGGTCGCGCCCACGCTCGAAGAGATCATGGGGATCCGCCGCGAGCACCCGAACGTGCGAACCGGTGAAGCGATCGTCGGCGTGGCGGCGGAAGATGCAGGGACCTCTCCGCTCATCGTGCTCATCGCATGGAAGGGACTCGGCACCTCCGACCTCGAGAGGAGCCACGAGGCATCGCCGTTCTTGCATCGCGCGATCCGGATCGGCGCCGGCACGACCGAGGCACGGACGGGGTCGTTGCCGCTCGACCCGGCGGCGACGCTGACCACGATCGGTTCCGGAGCGTTGCCGTCTTCGCACGGGATCACCGGCACGCTCCTGCGAGATGTCGAGGGCGAGGTGCGGCGCGCCTGGTCGGGTAGGGACGCAGGATCGGTCATCGCCACGTTCGCCGACGACCTCGATCGGGATCGGGGCGGGCAACCGCGGATCGCCGCGGTCCTGACCGACCCAACCGATCGTGGGATCGTCGGCGACGGCTGGTACCTGGACGGGACCGACCACGACACGATCGTGCAGGAGGAGCGTCCCGCTCGGGGAGTTCGCCTCGCGCGAGCGATCGTCGGCTCCGAGCGGCTCGGGCGAGATCGTTCGACCGACCTGCTGGGTGTGGTGCTCGCCGGCTCCGTCGATCAGGTCGATGCGACGACCTCCGACCTCGTGGATGCCGTGGGTCGGCTGGTCCCCGACACGACGTTCGTCGTCGCCGGAACGGGCTCGAACACTGGAACGGGAGGGATCGAAGCATCGGCCCTCAGCGCCCGCGTGGACCAAGCGATGGGGGCGCCGGTCGTTCGGCGTGCCGCCGCCGACGGCCTCTTCCTCGAGCGAGACGTCCTCCTGGAGCGTCGGCTCACCACCCAGGCCGTCGCCGATGCACTTCGGGGAGCGAGCGAGCGAGGCGAACCACTGTTCGCCGACGTGTACCCGTCGTTCGCCGTCGCCCTCTCGCGGTACTGCTGATGTCGACCGACACCGAACCTCGGGCCGCCCGGACGTCCTCGGTTCCCACCGCACGCACCCGACCTCCCGTCGGCTGGGTGCTCATCGCGCTCGTCGGAATCGCGATCGTCGTCCGTGTCGCCGACCCCGCGGACCTGCCGTGGCTGCGGAACCTCATGATCGTCTTCGGCTCCCTGCTGGTCGAGGCGATGCCGTTCATCCTGCTGGGCGCGACGGTTTCGGCCGCCATCGAGGTACTCGTCCCCGCCACGGCCTTCGCTCGCATCGCGCTGCTCCCTCGCGGTCTGCAACTGCCCGCGGCGGCCGCAGCGGGTGTTGCGTTTCCTGTCTGCGAGTGTGGCTCGGTCCCCGTGGCACGGCGGCTCGCTGCCAAGGGCCTGTCGCCCGGCGCGGCCGTCACGTTCATGCTCGCGGCACCCATCGTGAACCCCGTCGTGGTGGCCTCGACCTTCGTCGCCTACCGGGGCCGAGACACGCTCTGGCTCATGGTGCTCGGCCGGCTCGCTCTCGGCTTCGTCGTGGCGATGATGGTGGGCTGGGTCATAGGTCGGCTGCGCGCCGGCGAGTTGCTGCGCGCCCGCGCAGGCTCGGGCGACGCTCACGACGTCGTTGGCGATGAGCCACGATGGAGGCGATTCTTCGGGCACCTGGCGGGCGACATGGTCTTCATGACGAGGTTCCTGATCGTGGGTGCGGCCTTGGCGGCCGCCATCCAGACGTTCGTGCCTCGATCGATGGTGGACGGGCTGGCCGACCTGCCGGTGATCAGCCTGATCGCGATGATGGTGCTCGCGTTCGTGATGTCGCTGTGTTCGGAGTCCGACGCGTTCGTGGCCGCGTCGTTCACCGCGTTCGGTCCTGCCTCGCAGCTCGCCTTCCTCGTGTTCGGGCCGATGGCGGACCTGAAGCTCGCGGCTCTGTATGCGGGCACGTACCGACAGGGGTTCGTCCGCACGGTGATCGTCGTCGTGGGTGCGACGACGCTGGTCGCGACGCTGTGGATCCAGGTGATCTGGGGATGAGCCCAACGGACCGGCGGTTCAGTGGCATCCGCGTCGCGACCGCTCTCGTGCTCGGCGCATGGGCGGGTCTATTCTGGTTCCTGCTCGCTTCGGACCGCACGTCGCTCTATCTATCGGGGCGCACGGCGTGGCTCGTACCGGTCGGCGCCGTGCTCGCGACCATCGCGGCCATCGGTCGTCTCGCATCGGCTCGCGTGCTCGACCCGGAGCCGCTGGGTGCGCGAGAGACCTGGGTGCTCGGCGGGATCGTGCTTCCGGTCGTGCTGCTGATCGCGTTGCCGCCCGCGACGCTCGACTCCTTCGCGGCGAGGCAACGGTCGGCTTCGACGGGGATCGGCTCGAGCGCCCGCATCGTGGACGGCCCGATCGACCTGGTCGACGTGGCCGCGGCACAGGCGGTCGCCGAGGCGCAGCAAGCCCTGCGCGAGCGGGCGGGCGAGCGTGTCACCCTCGACGGGTTCGTCACCGAGGATCCGAGCGAGGCCGATCGGTTCAAGCTGACGCGGTTCGTCATCACGTGTTGCGTGGCCGACGCGACGATCAGCTCTGTCACGGTGGTCGACGCGCCTCCCGGTTCGTTCGCCACCGATCGATGGGTGCGGGTCACCGGCCCCATCTACCCGCTGGGTGGCGTCGTGTTCGTGCAGGCGGAGTCGGTCCGGCAGATCGAACAGCCGGCCGACCCCTACCTCACACCGTGAGCCCAGGCCGGGCATCCACGACCGAGGCACGATCCGGCGGATGTCGGACTTGGGCGACGCTCACGCGGCGAGAGTGATCGGATCGCCACGCTCCTCGCGCGAGGCGACGGTCGCCGCCAGCCAGGTAGTGACCGGCATGGCTGCGACGAGTCCGATCGAGCCGACCAGGGTACGGACGATCTCTGTCGCCACGATCTCGCTTCCGACGAGCTGTCCGAGGGGCTGGCCTGAGAGCTGGAACAGGATCAGCAGCGGGAGCGATGCTCCGGCGTACGCGAGTGCGAGCGTGTTGACGATCGAGCCGACGTGGTCCCGGCCGACGCGCATCCCCGATCGGAACAGCCTTCGGGCGTCGAGCTCGGGATCGGCGGCTCGGATCTCCCAGACGGCCGACGCCTGCGTGACCGCGACATCGTCGATCGCACCCAGCGCCCCGATCACGATGCCGGCGAGCAACAGGCCGGCGAGGTCGATCTCGATCCCGACGGCTTGGACGATGAAGGCGGACTCCGACGCAAGGCCCGAGAGTCTGGCGAGCGGCGTCCAGATCAGCGACAACACGAGTGTCAGACCCACCCCGGTGAGCGTGCCGAGTACCGCGACGGTGGTGCGTCCGCTGAACCCGTGAGCCAGATAGAGCACGACGAACCCGATCGCGCCGGCCCCGACCGAGGCGACGAGGATCGGCGAGCTGCCCTCGAGGATCGCCGGGATCACGAAGGCGAGCAGGATCACCACCGAGACCGCGAGCCCCACCAATGCCGCGAGTCCCCGCAGCCGCCCGAGCAGCACGACCAAACCACCGAAAACCAGGGCCAGCCAGAGCAGAGACGGGGAGCGGATGCGATCGTAGAAGCCGTAGGGTACCCCCGGGATCTCAGCGGGCGGTCGCTCCAGCAGGACCTCTTCGTCGACGGCGAGATCTGGCGACGAAGGGATGTCCGGCAACTCGAGCCTCACCCTCGTGCCCTGATCGGGTCCCTCCCTGACGAAGAGGGCGATACCCCTGCAGCTGGGTGCGCCCGGGGCAGGTGACGGCGCCGCCCCTTGGCCCCCAGCTGCACCGGTCGTGGAACCGCAGGGAGCGATCTCGATGGAGGAGACCCTGGCCCGCACGATCTCGCCCCTGCGGAGCACATCGGCGCTGTTGGAGCGCTCGAGCTCACCCGGCCACAGCAGCACCATCCCCGTGGCGATCGTGGTCGCGATCGCGACGGTCAGTCCGGTCAGCACTGGATGCGTCGACGTCCGATGTACGGCGTGAGCCACAAGATCAACGTAATGGCCGCCCCCCGCCGATTCATCTACCTACGACTTTCTCGCCACCGGTGAGTACGTAGCTCCTCGCGATCGACCTCAAGCGAGACCCCCTCGCTC
>Ga0210143_1000036_pt1 | contig 26129 bp, 24 predicted proteins | sample MayberryNW_TuleC_2_FD_185527 | JGI IMG/M metagenome (GOLD analysis project Ga0210143, IMG submission 185527) | Wetland microbial communities from San Francisco Bay, California, USA, that impact long-term carbon sequestration - MayberryNW_TuleC_D2... | ecosystem: Environmental > Aquatic > Marine... | reverse complement strand
GCCTATCTGGCCGACGTGCTCGGCGCGCGGGTCCGCGGCGATCCCGCTCCACTGCTTGCCTGAGCCACTGCTCCCTTCCGACGGTCGCCGCGATCGTCCCTGGCCGGGCTGGCGACTGAACGCTTACCTAGATCACGTTTATTCCAGGGGAAAAGCGATGCCGGAGGAGGGACTCGAACCCCCGACACGCGGATTATGATTCGCGCCCGATGAGCAGCGATGCGGTTTCCCTGTCGCCGCTCGTTCTGCCGGAAGCTCTCCGTTCTGCCGAAACTCCTGAGTTCGGTCCACCGCCCGGCCCACCGTTGCCGTCGCGCTCGGAACGGAAAGAGGGGAGAGATTGACGACTCCCGCCCCTTGACGTCTAGATAGGTCGGCGGCCCGGACGCTGGCGTAAGCTAGAGGGGAGCGGTTATGGCAGACGCACAAGAAATCGAGCTGGTCTTCGAGCCCCAGGACGAGGGCGGCTACCACGTCTACGCGCCCGACCTTCCCGGTCTTCACACCCAAGGCGAGGACATGGACGACGCGATGGCGAACGCCAGCGAGGCGGTCGCCCTATACGTGGAGGGCCTGCGCGAAGACGACGAACCGCTCGACAGCGGCGTGATCCGCCGCTCGATTCCCCTGCCGGCGTGAGCCCGCGCCAGCCGGTCGTCTCCGGCGAGCGCCTGATCAAGGCGCTACGCAAGGAGGGTTGGGAAGTCGTCCGCCAGCGCGGAAGCCACGTCCGCTTGAAGAAGCCCGGGCGCAAGCACGCCCTCGTCGTTCCGCTGCATCGCGAGCTCCGTCGCGGAACGCTTGCGGGGAATTCTGCGCGATGCTGACATCAGCGCCGACGACCTGCGGCACCTGCTCGACTAGCCGCGGCTCTACGGTTCTCGAAGGGGCCACCGCTGCCATGCACGCCGAATCTGGCCAGGCAACGTGGCCACGATCATCCGCGCCAGATCTCGGCGTACTCCCGCTAGCCGCAGCCTGACTGGACGCCGGTAGCGTTCGTGGATGCGAGAGTACCGCCGTTAACTCAGATATTCTCGCCGCGCGCATGACGGAGATGCAGACGCAGGTGAGGGAAAGCGATCTCGCGGCCCTCCGCGAGAAGGTCAGCAAATCGAGCTATGGCAAGTACCTGAAGCGGGTGATCCTCAAAAAGGTACGGGGTTTCACCGAGCGCGAGGTAACCTTCGATTTCCCCGTGACTGCGCTCGTTGGTCCGAATGGTGGTGGGAAGACGACGATTTTGGGTGCTGCGGCGATGATCTATAAGGACGTTCCGCCTCGTCGATTCTTTGCCAAGAGCGGCAAGTACGACGAGAGCATGCAGGACTGGGCTATCGAGTACGACCTGGTCGACAAAGACCTCAAAGAGCGCATCCACCTGCAGCGGACCGCGAGCTTCAAGAAACTGAAGTGGAATCGAAAGGCGGTTGACCGCGAAGTGTTGATCTTCGGCGTCGCCCGAACTGTTCCAGCGACGGAGAAACGAGAGTTGTCGAAGGCACTGGGCGGCACGTATCAGGCCAAAAGCGAGATCGAGCTGCCGGAGCAGGTCGCTACCGAGGTGCAGAAAATTCTTGGGAAGCCGATCACGGGCTATGAAAGGCTCAACGTCGATGAGCAAGGAAAAATCAGTTTTTTCGCAGGAAGCACCAAAGGTGGAGACAAATATTCCGAGTTCCACTTTGGCGCCGGAGAGGCGAGCGTCATCCGCATTGTCGCGGACATCGAGGCAGCGGCAGACAACACGCTGATCCTGATCGAGGAGATCGAGAACGGCCTCCATCCAGTTGCGACTCGCAGCATGGTCGAATACCTCGTGGACGTGGCGAAGCGGAAGTCGTGTCAGGTGATCTTCACGACCCACTCGAATGACGCCCTCGGACCCTTGCCGTCAGATGCGATTTGGGCTGCCTACAACGGCGAGGTTCTGCAAGGAAAGCCCGATATTCGAGCGCTTCGAACGATCACTGGGCAGATCGAGGCTACCTTGGCCATCTTCGTGGAGGACAGCTTTGCGGAACGGATGGTCGTGACTGCTCTCCGGTATGGCGGAATCGAGATGGACGCCGTAAGGGTCCACGCGATGGGTGGTCACACCCCTGCGATCACCGTGAACCAGCAACACAACAACGACCCAACCGCCGCTTTCAAATCTGTCTGCCTCCTTGACGGAGATCAGCGAGACAAGGCCACCGAGGACGACCGGATTTTCGCGCTGCCCGGTGAACAATATCCCGAGGCTCATGTCTTCCAATCCGTCTTCGACCAGATTGACGCACAGGCGGCGCGCCTCACCGTCTCGTTGCAGCTCCCTTCCGACAGTCAGGAGCGAGTGAAGGAAGCCGTTCGAGATTGTGCTCTGACCAACCGCGACCGGCATCTGATCTTCGGGCAGATAGGCGACGTGCTCGATTTCACCTCCGCCGAAACTGTCGAAAACGCCTTCCTCGCAATCTGGGCGCAGACGAAACCGGAGGAGGTAACCGAGGTCCTTGCGGGGTTTGTAGGAGAGGTGCCGCATCGAGAGAACGTTGCTGCCCCTGTCCCCGTTGAGGAGACGACGAGATCCCCCTAGCCGCCTGCACCGCGCGGGTGATTCGGCCCGGTGGCGCGCGGCGACGCCCGACGCAACCGATCGAACTCGGGCCTCGCAGGCAGACCTGTGAACTCATGACCGAAGGCTCGCGGGTGTTCTGCGTTCGGTCGCAGAACATTTCCGTGGACTGGCTAGCTCCGGTGATGGAGCGCGGTGCTGTCAGATCAAACTCGGGCTGAACTCGGTCCACCGTTCGGTCCACCGAAAAGTGGGACGCTGGGGCGTGTTCAAAAAGATTTGGCTCTATGAAGGGAAATAGCCGCCCTTCGGGGAGGAATTAGGACCTGTGACCTGCGGATTTTCCGTATAACCCGAGGAGGGGGCGGACGACCGCGAGAATCGGCGCTACGAAGGGGAATCCGGATGCCGGAGGAGGGACTCGAACCCCCGACACGCGGATTATGATTCCGCTGCTCTAACCAGCTGAGCTACTCCGGCGGGGACGGGGATGGTAGCGGTGGCTTGGGCTTGTTTGGTTGGTGCTCTGGGGCTGCGATGCTCTTGGGATGGCGGCCGGGTCCGGGAGAACTCCGGGATCGGGATGGGCGGCGATGCGTCCCGTCCTGGTCGGCTTCCTGCTGGCCGCGGACGCGTTCGTGGTCGCGGCGCTGGCGATCGTCCGCCCGGGTGGCTGGGTGCCGCCGTTCATCGCCTTCGGCTCGCTGCTCCTGGGCCTGATCTGGTTCGAGGCGTGGGCGATCCGTCGCCGCCACGACGACGACTGAGCGCGGCGTTCGTCCTTTGTCGGCGTATGCCCGACAAAGGACGAACGCCAATGGAAAGCGCCTTCGGCGGGGAGCGAGTCTCCGCCTGGGAGCACCCGCATCACGCCTGGGATAGGGCATAGATGCATTGGTGAGTTGGATTGCTCCAATACAAATTGTGCGACCGGGGTTTGCAGGGGAAACACGCACGGACGGCCCTCTGCGTTTAGGGTTGCGACATGGGTACGGAGCTCGACAGGGCGATTCGGACGATCGTGCGCGAGTGCATGGGGGTCTCTCCGGGCGAGGAGCTGCTGGTCGTCTGCAATCCGGTGACCGAGGAAATCGGCGCGCTGATGCGGATCGAGGCCCAAGGCGATGGCGCCGACGCGACCCTGGCGGTGATCTCCGAGCGCGAATCGGCCGCCGCCGAGCCACCCGACGCGGTCGCCGCCGCGATGGCCGAGGCCGACGTGGTGCTTGCGCCCACGATCCAGTCGCTCTCCCACACCGCCGCGCGCAAGCGCGCCAGCGAGGCCGGGGTGCGGATCGGCACGCTGCCCGGCGCGACCGAGGAGATGCTGGCCCGGCTGATGACGATCGACCTCGGCGAGGTGCGCCGCCGCGGCTGGGCCCTGAGCGGCGTTCTCAACGGCGGCAGCGAGGTCCGCATCACCTGCCGCCACGGCAGCGACCTGCGGCTCGGGATCGAGAGCCGCCTCTCGATCGTCGACGCGGGCGAACTCGGCAGCCGCGGCGCCTTCGGCAACCTGCCCTGCGGGGAGACCTTCATCGCCCCGGTCGAGGGGACCGGGGAGGGGACGCTGGTCGTCGACGGCTCGATCGCCGGCGTCGGCCTGCTCGACACCCCGACCTCCCTCACCGTCCGCGGCGGTCACCTCACCGACGCGACCGGCGAGGCCGGGGGCACCCTGATGGAACTGCTGACCGCGCACGGCTCGGACGGAACCAACGTCGCCGAGCTCGGCATCGGGACCAACGAAGAGGCGGTCCTCACAGGCAACATCCTCGAGGACGAGAAGATCCTCGGCACCGCGCACGTCGCCTTCGGCGCCTCGGCGGCGATCGGCGGGACCGTCCAGGTGCCGGTCCACCTCGACTGCGTGGTGCTCGAGCCGACCGTCGAAGTCGACGGCGAGGCGATCGTCGGCGGCGGCGAGCTGCTGATCTGAGCCGCCCGAACCCGGCGCCGGAGCGGCTAGCCTGATCGGCATGCCGCCGCTGCTCGCCGTGCCCAACGTCTCCGAGGGCCGCGAGCGGGCCCGGATCGAGGCGTTCCAATCCGCTTTCACCCGCGGCGCCGCCCTGCTCGACCGCCACGTCGACGCCGACCACGACCGCACCGTCTTCACCCTCGCCGGGCGCCCGGGACCGCTGGCCGAGGCCCTGCTCGCCGGCGCGGCCGAGGCGGTGGAGACGATCGACATGTCCTCCTACGCGGGAGCGCATCCCGCGATCGGGGCGCTCGACGTCTGCCCGATCGTCTGGCTCGACCGCGACCGCCGCGACGCCGCCCGCACCGAGGCGGTTGCGGTGGCGGAGCAGATCGGCAACCTCGGGGTGCCGGTGTTCCTCTACGGCGAGCTGGCCCGCGACCCGAGCCGCGCCGAGCGCGCCTACTTCCGCAACGGCGGGCTGGCGGAGCTGTGGCTGCGGATGGAGGCGGGGGAGCTGCGCCCGGACTTCGGCCCCGAGCTTCCCCATCCCCGCGGCGGTGCGACCCTCATCACCGCTCGCCCGCCGCTCGCCGCCTTCAACGTCGAGCTCGACAGCGGCGACGTCGAGTTGGCCCGCGCGGTCGCCGCCGGCCTGCGCGAGTCGGGCGGCGGGCTGCCCGGCGTGCGGGCGATCGGGCTGCGGCTCTCCAGCGGCCGCGGCCAGGTCTCGACCAACGTCCACGACCCGCTCGCGGTGCCGCTCGGCGAGGTGGTCGAACGCGTTCGGCGGCTGGCGGCGCCGCTCGGCGCCCGCCCGCTCGAAGCGGAGCTGGTCGGGCTCGTCCCCGAGGCCGCCACCGCGGGCTACCCGGAGGACGTGCCGATCCGCGGCTTCGACCCCGAGCGCCACCTGATCGAGCGGCGGCTGGCGGCCGCGAGCGATCAGTCGATCATCTAGATTCACGCAATGGCTCAGACGAGGAAACGGCGGCGTCGCAAGCGCCGCGGCACCCAGGGCGGCCGCATCGACACCAACCGCCGCGCGGCGCGCCCGCGCAGCCGCGAGGAGGCGAAGGCCCGCGCCCGCGCCAAACGCAAGCCGGCGGCCCGCGCCGACCTGCCGCCGACCTGGCGCAGCTCGATCGGCCGCGGCCTCGTCGCCGCGGCGATCTTCTTCGTCCTCCTCCTGCTGATCTTCCAGCGGCCGCTCGGGGTGGCGCTCGTCCTCGGCCTCTTCATGCTCGCCTTCTACATCCCCGCCGGCTACTTCATCGACACGGCGATGTGGCGGCGGCGCGAGCGGGCGCGGATCCGCGAACAGGAGGGCAGGTGAGCCTCGATGTCGAGATGCTCACCGTCGGCCCGATCGCCGAGAACTGCTTCCTGCTGCGCCGCGAGGGCGGCGACCGCGTCCTCGTGGTCGACCCCGGCGAAGAGGCGGAGCGGATCCTCGCCGCGGCGCGCGAGATGGGCGAGGTCGAGGCGATCCTCGTCACCCACTGCCACTTCGACCACATCGGCGCGGTCGCGCCGGTGGCCGCGGCGACCGGCGCCCCCGTCTACTGCCCGGAGATCGAAGCGCCGGTCCTCGCCGACATCATGCGCTTCGTCCCCTGGGACGGCTTCGGCCCGTTCGACAGCTACGCGGCGGACGAGACCGTGAAGGGCGGCGAGACGCTGGAGCTGGCCGGGCTCGAGCTCGACGTGATCCCGACTCCCGGCCACGCGCCGGGCCACGTCACCTACTCGGTGCGCGGCGAGAACGCGATCTTCTCCGGCGACGTGCTCTTCCGCGGCTCGGTTGGCCGCGTCGACCTGCCCGGCAGCAACGGGCCGACCCTGCTGGAGTCGCTGCGCGAGCTGTTCGACTCCCTTCCCGAGGAGACCGTCGTCTACCCGGGCCACATGGAGACGACGACGCTGGGCGAGGAGCTCGCCTCCAACCCGTTCCTCACCTCGCTGGCCCGCTAGCCCGAGCCGGTCGAATAGGGTCGCCGCCGAGATGGCAAGCAAGTACCAGGCGCCGCGCGGGACCTTCGACGTGCTGCCCGAGCAGGGCAGGGCGAGGGCGCGCCTGGAAGCCGCCGCCCGGGAGGTCTTCGCCCGCGCCGGCTACGAGCCGGTGGCGACCCCCGCCTTCGAGGACACCGACCTGTTCGTGCGGGGGGTCGGCCGCTCGACCGACATCGTCCGCAAGGAGATGTTCACCTTCGAGGACAAGGGCGGGCGCAGCCTCACCCTGCGGCCGGAGGGGACGGCGCCGATCTGCCGCGCCTACCTCGAGCACGGCATGCACAAACTGGCGCAGCCGGTGAAGCTCGCCTACGTCGGCCCCTTCTTCCGCCACGAGCGCCCCCAGGCCGGCCGCTACCGCCAGTTCCACCAGCTCGGCCTCGAGTGCATCGGCGCCGACTCGCCGCTCGCCGACGCCGAGGCGATCATGCTGCTCTCCGACCTGCTCGGCGAGCTCGGCGTGCCGGGCGTGGAGCTGCGGCTGGGGAGCCTCGGGTCGCTCGAGGCCCGGCGCGGGTACCTGGAGGAGCTGAAGGCGCACCTGCACGCGCACGAGGGCGAGCTGGCGAGGGAGGTGCGCGAGCGGATCGACGTCAACCCGCTGCGCGCCTTCGACTCCGACGACGAGGGGACGCGGGCGGTGATGGCGAGCGCGCCAACGATCGTCGAGCGGCTCGAGGGCGAGGACGCCGCCCACTTCGCCGAGGTGCGGGAGCTGCTCGACGCCGCCGGGATCGCCTACGAGATCGACCCGGCCCTGGTCCGCGGCCTCGACTACTACACGCGGACGATCTTCTCCTTCGTCTGCGAGGAGCTCGGGGCGCAGTCGGAGGTCGGCGGCGGCGGCCGCTACGACGGCCTGATCGAGCAGCTCGGTGGGCCGGCGACGCCGGCGGTCGGCTGGGCGGCGGGGATCGAGCGGATCCTGCTGGCGCTGGGCGAGGCGGAGGAGCCGGCCGGCCGGGACGCCTTCGTCGCGATCGCCGACGAGGGCCAGCGGCGGCGGGCGATGGCGCTGGCGACGGAGCTGCGTCGCGCCGGGCTCTCGGCCGAGGTCGATCTCGCCGGGCGGGGCCTCAAGGGCCAGCTCAAGCACGCCGACCGGATCGGCGCCCGCCGCGTCGTCATCCTCGAGGCCGACGGCTCGGCGCAGCTGCGCGACATGGGGAGCGGCGAGCAGCGCCCGGTCGAGAGCGGCAACCTTGTCGAGGAGATGACGGGAGGGGAATCGTGAGCGAGGCGCCGCCGCTGGCCGCCAACGGGTACCGCGACGCCTGGTGCGGGCAGGTGCTCCCGGACCGGGTCGACTCGGAGGCGCGGGTCGCCGGCTGGGTCCACCGCCGCCGCGACCACGGCGGCCTGATCTTCATCGACCTCCGCGACCGCACCGGGATCGTCCAGCTCGTCTTCAACCCCGACGCCGCGGGCGACTCGTTCGCGCTCGCCCACGAGCTGCGGGCCGAGGACGTGCTGACCGCGGCCGGGACGGTCGTCCGCCGCTCGGAGGAGACCGTCAACCCGGAGCTGCCGACCGGCGAGGTCGAGCTGCGGGTGGCGAGCGCGGAGCGGCTCGCCGACGCAGAGACGCCGCCGTTCCAGATCGAGGGCTTCTCCGGCGAGGTGGGGGAGGACGCGCGGCTGCGCCACCGCTACCTCGACCTGCGCCGCGAGCAGATGCGCGAGGCCCTGATGCTGCGCCACCGGGTCACCGCGGCGATGCGCGAGTTCCTCGACGGCGAGGGCTTCGTCGACGTCGAGACGCCCGTCCTCACCCGCTCCACCCCCGAGGGCGCCCGCGACTTCCTCGTCCCCAGCCGCCAGCAGCACGGCTCCTTCTACGCGCTGCCGCAGTCCCCGCAGCTGTTCAAGCAGCTGCTGATGGTCGCCGGCTTCGAGCGCTACTACCAGGTCGCCCGCTGCTTCCGCGACGAGGCGACCCGCGCCGACCGGCAGGCCGAGTTCACCCAGCTCGACGTCGAGCTGTCCTTCGTCGAGGTCGACGACGTGATCGCCCTCAACGAAAGGCTGCTGGCGCACGTGTTCGAGCGCGCCGGGGGGCCGGCGATCGAGCTGCCGATGCGGCGCATGCCCTACGCCGAGGCGATGGACCGCTTCGGCACCGACCGGCCGGACCTGCGCTTCGGCCTCGAGCTGGTCGACCTCGGCGGGGCGCTGGAGCAGACCGAGTTCAAGGTCTTCCGCTCGGTCCTCGAGGGGGGCGGGACGATCCGCGGCCTCAACGCGGGCCGCCGCGAGCTGCCGCGCTCGGAGCTCGACGGGCTGATCTCCCGTGCCCAGGAGCTCGGGGCGAAGGGGCTGGTCTGGGCCTTCCGCGAGGGCGACGGCTGGCGCTCGCCGACCGCGAAGTTCCTCAGCGAGGCCGAGCTCGCCGAGCTCAACCGGCGGCTCGGGGCCGAGGAGGGCGACCTGCTGCTCCTGGTCGCCGACCGCCGCCCGGTCACCGACGCGGTGCTCGGGCAGATGCGGCTCGACCTCGCCGAGCGCTTCGGGCTGATCGACGAGGACGAGCACCGGCTGGTCTGGATCGTCGACTGGCCGCTGATGGAGTGGAACGAGGAGGAGCGGCGCTGGGACTCGCTGCACCATCCGTTCACCGCGCCGGCCGGCGAGTTCGACCCCGACGACCCGGCCGCGGCGCGGGCGCAGGCCTACGACGTCGTCTGGAACGGCCAGGAGCTGGGCGGCGGCTCGATCCGGATCAACCGCGCCGACGTCCAGCAGGCGGTCTTCGGCGCGCTCGGGATCGACGCCGAGACCGCCGAGGCGCGCTTCGGCTTCCTGCTCGAGGCGCTGCGCTTCGGCGCCCCGCCGCACGGCGGCATCGCCTACGGCGTCGACCGCATCGTCCAGCGGCTCTACGGGGCTGAGACGATTCGGGACGTGATCGCCTTCCCCAAGACCGCCTCCGGCTTCGACCTGCTCACCGGCGCCCCCGCCCCGGTCGAGGAGATCCAGCTCCGCGACCTCGGCATCTCGGTCCACAAGCGCAAGCTCGCCGGACACTGAGATGGCGCTGCGGGACTGGATTCCGCGCCGCTGGCGGCCCACGCCGGGGCCCGGCCAAACCCCAGTCCACGTCGACGACCCCAGCTACGACCGCTGGGAGGTGGTGCGCGATTTCAGCGACCTGCGGACCGCCCGCGCCTGGCACCAGGCGCTGGTCGAGGCCGGAATCGAGGCGGCTCTCACCGCCGACTGGCCGCTCGACCGCTTCGGCCTCGGCGACATCTCCCTGCGGGTTCCCCCGGACCGCTGGAGCGAGGCAGAGCTGCACCTCTCCAACCTCGACTGGGATGAGGACTGAGCTCGCTGGCGCGGTGCTACGGTTCGCACAGGCTCGAACCCGTACGAGAGCCGCCTCACCGTTTGACCCAACACAAACGGCGCGGGAGCCACCGTCTCCCGTCCCCTTGGGGGCGGGAGCAGGCGCCCACCTTCACTTGAAGGGATCAAAGCCAGAGGCGGCGACGGCGGGTTGGGGCCTTTTGTGTGCTTGACGTGAGACACCTTTGACTTTGTGCGCGCAACACGTGCGTCGCGTTCGGCGAGGATCGGGGGCGTGCCCGACGAGGAGTGCATTGACCGCCATATAGATGGGAAACGCACTCCTCGTCCGGTGGCAGCGGGAGATGGGGGACCACCGACTGCGGTCGACCTGGTTATCGGAGAGCTTGCCGGTCGGCAGCACGGTGTTGTCGCGCGCTGGCAGCTTGCGCAGATGGGGATCCCGCGAGGGGCTATCGAGGGAAGGATCAAGCGGGGGATCTTGTGTCCACTCCATCGCGGCGTATACGCGGTCGGCCACTTGGCGCTGACTCGACACAGCAGGCTGATGGCGGCGGCTCTCGCCTTTGGCCCGGATGCCCTTCTCAGCCATCGATCGGCTGGTGAGCTTTGGGGTCTGCTGCCGCGGTCGGCGAGGCTGCCGGAGGTAACGCGCCCCGGCTACTGCCGGCCGCGTCCACGGATCGTCCTGCATCGCTCGGCGATTCCCGCCGACGAGGCTGACGTCGTCGGCGGGATCCCGGTCACCTCGCCGCACCGGACGATCCTCGACCTGGCCGGCGGGCTGCGGCGGCGGGAGCTGGAGCGGGTGCTGAACGAGGCGGAGGTGCGCGGCTTCACCGACCGCCTCTCGCTTCCCCAGCTGATGGAGCGATATCCGCGCCAGCGTGGCTCGGCGATGCTGCGGGAGCTGCTCGACGCGAAGACGCCGGGCGGCGTCACCGTCAACGACTTCGAGGAGGACTTCGTCGCTCTCCTCGACGCCCATTGTTTGCCTCGGCCTCGCTTCAATGCCACGCTGCCGATCCGCGGCCGGCTGCTCGACGTCGACTGCATGTGGGGCGAGCAGCGGTTGATCGTCGAGCTGGACGGCCGTGCCGTGCACGGCACGAAGCGGGCGTTCGAGAGCGACCGCGAGCGCGACCGGATCCTTCTGGCGGAGGGTTGGCGCTCCGCGCGAGTCACCTGGCGGCAGCTGCGCGCCGAACCGGGAGCGATCGCGGCGGACCTGCGTGGGCTGCTGGCGACCCACCCCGCGTAGCGCCGCTTCACCCCAGAGTTGACCAGTCGCTGCGATTGGGGTCCCGACCTCCTACCCTTGAGCTATGGAGCGGGAGCTTTTTGAGCATTACCTGCGCGACGAGAGCCGGCGTGGTCCCGCGCCCGATGGCGCCTTCACCGGCGCGGCCGGGGGCGCCGCCTGCGGCGACCTCTCCCGGATCTCGCTTACCGTCGCCGACGGCAGGATCGCCTCGGTGACGTTCGACGCCGAGGGTTGCGGGGCGACCCGCGCGGCGACGGCCGCCGTCGCGGAGATGGTCGACGGGGCGCCGCCGCTCGAAGCAGCTGCGGTCGACATCGACACGGTCGACGCGGCGATTGGCGGCCTCACTCCCGCCAAGCGCCACGCCGCTCAACTCGCGACCGACGCTCTCCACCGGGCCCTCTCCGCCGCCGCGTCCTCGTCCTTGACTCTTTTTCCCGCTTCCGAGGGCGGGGGCGGGGCAACCACTCCTGCCAGTGATGGTTGCCCTGCCCCCGCCACCAACCCCACGGGCCGTGTCGCCGTCGCGATGTCCGGCGGCGTCGACAGCGCCGTCGCCGCCCTGCTCGAACGCGAGCGCGGCGCCGAGGTGGTCGGGATCACGGTCAAGCTCTGGGCGGACCCCGAGACCGACGGCGCCAAGGCCTGCTGCTCGCCGGAGGCGGTGCTCGGCGCCCGCGCCCTCGCCCACACGCTCGGCATCCCGCACTTCACGCTCGACCTGGAGGAGGAATTCCGCCGCCGCGTCGTCGACCGCTTCGTCGCCGGCTACGCCGCCGGCCGGACCCCCAACCCCTGCGTGCTCTGCAACGGCGAGGTGCGGATCGCGGCGATGGTCGACCTCGCCGAGCGGCTCGGCGCCGACCGCCTGCTCACCGGCCACTACGCGCGCATCGTCGAGGACGGCGACGGGCCGCTGCTCGCGGCCGGCGCCGACGCGGCCAAGGACCAGAGCTACATGCTGGCGGCGCTGCCGCCGGAGCTGCTCGGCCGGCTCGGCTTCCCGCTCACCGAGCTGACCAAGCCCGAGGTGCGGGAGATCGCCGCCCGCCACGACCTGCCCGTCGCCCGCAAGGCCGAGAGCCAGGACCTCTGCTTCCTCGCCGGCCAGGGCAAGCGCGGCTTCCTGCGCCGCCACGGCGACCTGCGCGACAGCGACGGCGACGTCGTCGACCTCGCCGGCCGCCGGCTCGGCCGCCACCGCGGCCACCACAACTTCACCGTCGGCCAGCGCCGCGGGATCGGCGTCTCCGCACCCGAGCCGCTCTACGTGGTCGCCACCGACGCCGCCGCCAACACGGTCACCGTCGGCACCCGCGCCGACCTCGACGCGCGCCGCGTGCAGATCCGCGACGCGGTCCTTTACCGCGACGGGGGACGGGTCGACGCGGTCCGCCTTCGCTACCACTCGCGCGCCCTGCCGGCCTCCATCGGCGCCGCCGACCGCGGCCGCCACGACGCGCTCGAGGTCGAGCTGGGCGAGGAGTTCGCCGGGGTCGCCCCGGGGCAGACGGCGGTGCTGATGGAGGGGGAGACGATCCTCGGCCACGGCACGATCGCCGCCGCGGCCTGACCGCGCCGCCAGCCGCCGCCAGAACGTAGGCTCTGATCCGCATGAAGGCTCAGGAGATCCGCGACACCTACCTCTCCTTCTTCGAGGAGCGCGGCCACAAGGTGGTCCCGTCGGCCTCGCTGGTGCCATCCGTGCACGACCCGTCGGTGCTGCTCACCACCGCCGGCATGCAGCCGTTCAAGCCCTACTTCCTCGGCCGCGAGGAGCCGCCGGCGCGCCGCCTCGCCGACGTGCAGAAATGCTTCCGCACCACCGACGTCGAGGAGGTCGGGAACACCGCCCGCCATCTCACCTTCTTCGAGATGCTCGGCAACTGGAGCTTCGGCGACTACTTCAAGGCCGAGTCGATCCCCTGGGGCTGGGAGCTCTCCACCCGGGGCTTCGGGATGGCCCCGGAGCGAATCTGGGTCACCGTGTTCGGCGGCGACGAGGAGCTGGGGCTCGGCCCCGACGAGGAGGCGATCGAGGTCTGGCGCGCGGTCGGCGTCCCCGACGAGCGGATCGTCCACCTCGGCCGCGAGGACAACTTCTGGCAGGCCGGCCCGACCGGCCCCTGCGGCCCCTGCTCGGAGCTCTACCTCGACCGCGGCGAGGAGCTCGGCGCCGCCGGCGAGCGCCCCGGCGACGACACCGACCGCTTCCTCGAGTTCTGGAACCACGTCTTCATGACCTACGACCTCGCCGAGGACGGCACGCTGACCGAGCTGCCGATGCGCAACATCGACACCGGCATGGGCCTCGACCGGATGGCGGCGATCCTCCAGGACGTCCCCTCGGTCTACGAGACCGACCTGCTGCGGCCCCTGGTCGAGCTGGCCGAGGAGGCCTCGGGGCGCTCCTACTCCGAGGGCGGCGCGGTGACGCGGGCGATGCGGATCGTCGCCGACCACTCGCGCGGCGCCGCCTTCCTGATTGCCGACGGCGTCGTCCCCTCGAACGAAGACCGCGGCTACATCCTGCGCCGGATCATGCGGCGGGCGATCCAGCAGGGGCGGACGCTCGGCCTCGAGGCGCCCTGGCTCGGCCGCTTCGCCGAGCGCACGATCGAGCTGATGGGGGGGACCTACCCGGAGCTGGTCGCCGAGCGCGAGACGATCGCCCGCTGGGTGGGCGACGAGGAGGAGAGCTTCGGCCGCACCTTGGAGCGCGGCACCGAGCTGCTGGAGCGCCTCGTCGCCGAGGCGAAGGAGGCGGAGACCTCCTGGATCGATGCCGCCGACGCCTTCAAGCTCCACGACACCTACGGCTTCCCCTACGACCTGACCAAGGAGCTGCTCGCCGAACGGGGGCTCTCGGTGGACGACTCGGGGTTCGAGGAGCTGATGGAGGAGCAGCGCCAGCGCGCGCGCGTCGGCGCCGCCACCGCGCACGGCTCCGAGGACACGCACCGGCGGGTGATGGACGCTGCGGCTCAGGCGGATCCAACTCGATTCGTCGGCTACGAATCCCTGCGGGCGACGACCGGCGTTTCGATGGTTGAGTCGGAGGTCCCGGCAGGAGGCGAAGGGAGACCGAAGCGGACCTTGGTCAAGTTGGAGGAGAGCCCCTTCTACGCCGAGGGCGGCGGCCAGGTGGCCGACTCGGGCTGGCTGCGCTGGGACGGCCGCGAGGTCGGCGTCGTCGACGTCTATCGGGTCGGGGACGACCAGGTGCTCGAGGTCGAGCCGGCCGCGCCGATCGAAGCCGGCGTCGCGGTCGAGGCCGAGGTCGACCGCGAGACGCGCCACGCGACGATGCGCAACCACACCGCCACCCATCTCCTGCACGCGGCGCTGCGCGAGCGGCTCGGCGCCCACGTGCGCCAGGCCGGCTCGGCCGTCCGCCCGGACAAGCTGCGCTTCGACTTCACCCACGGCCAGGCGCTCGGCCCCGATCAGCTGCGCGGAGTCGAGGACCGGGTCAACGAGTGGATCAAGGCGAGCCGCCCCGTCCGCTGGCTCAACATGGAGCGGGCCGAGGCGGAGCGGCTCGGCGCGATGGCCCTCTTCGGCGAGAAATACGGCGAGTGGGTTCGGGTGGTCGAGGTCGACGGCGTCTCGCGCGAGCTCTGCGGCGGCACCCACGTCGCCAACACGGCGGAGATCGGCATCTTCAAGATCGCCTCCGAGGGGTCGAGCGCCGCCAACGTGCGCAGGGTCGAGGCGATCACCGGGCCGGCGGCGATCGACTTCTTCCGCGAGCGCGAGGCGGAGCTGCGCGAGGCGGGCGAGCTGCTCGGCAGTGCCCAGGACCCCGTCGGCGGCGCCCGCCGCGCTGCGGAGCGGTTGCGCGAGGCCGGGGCCGGCGCGGAGAAGGCGCAGGCCGAGGAGCTCGGCAGGGAGGCGGGCGATCTCGCCGGCCGGAGCGTCGACCTGGCGCTTTCCGGCTCGGGCGGATCGGTTGCCCTCGTGGAGGCGAAGTCGGCCGCCGCCGCCGATTCGAAGCAGCTCCTCGACCTCGCCAACCGGGTGCAGTCCAAGCTCGGCGGCGAGTCGGCGATCGTCGTCCTCGGCGGGGACTTCGGCAGGAAAGCGGGGCTCGTCGCGCTCGCCACCAAGGACGTGGTGGCGCGCGGGTTCTCGGCCGGCGCGCTGATCCGCGAGGCGGCGCCGCTGATCGGCGGCGGGGGCGGCGGCCGCGACGACATGGCCCAGGCCGGCGGCAAGGACCCCTCGAAGCTCGAGGAGGCGCTGGCGAAGGCGCGCGAGACGATCGAGCGGGAGCTGAGCTGAGGTGCGCGTGCTCGCCCTCGACCACGGCACCGCCCGGATCGGCGCCGCGATCTCCGACCCGACCGGGACCTTGGCGACGCCGCTGCCGGTGATCGAGCCGCCGGAGGCGAAGCTGGTCGCGGAGATCGTCCACGAGCACGGCGTCGAGCGGGTGGTGGTCGGCCTGCCGCTGCACCTGAGCGGCGCGGAGGGAAGCCAGGCGGCGCTGGCCCGCACCTTCAGCCTCGAACTCGAAGCCGTCCTCTCGGTTCCGGTCGAGACCTACGACGAGCGCTTGACCACGCGGATGGCGGAGGAGAGCCGGCGCGCAGGCGCCGAGGCGGCGCCAGACTCCCTCGCCGCCGCGCACCTGCTCGAGTCCTATCTCGCCGGCCTGGCCGGCCAAGAGGACGGAGAGTCGTGAGCGGGGACTGGCCCGGCGGCGACCCGTTCGCCGACCCGAACGACGGGGCCGCGCGCGAACGCGAAGAGCGCCGCCGCGAACGCGAAGAGCGCCGCCGCCAGCGCGAGGCAAAGCAAGGCGGTGGGGAGGCCGCGGCGCCCCAGGCCCCCGCTCCGCCACCCGCGCAACCGGTTGATTCTTGGGACGAGCCGGGTGAGAGCGCGCCGATCCCCGACGAGGGGGACCCGGCGCTAGCCGCCTCCGGCAACGGTGGGGACCCCCGGCGGCCGCGCCGCGGAGCCGGCGTGCTCGGAGCCCTGCGCCGCCACCCGTTCCGGGTCTTCGCCGCGATCGCCGCCGCCTTCCTGGTCTGGTTCCTGGTCGCGCTCTTCCAGCCCCTCCACGGCTCCGGCCACGGGCGGGTCGAGGTGACGATCCCGAAGGGGGCGAGCGTCAGCGAAGTCGGCGACCTGCTCGGCGAAAAGGGGGTGATCGACAGCTCGACCCTGTTCCAGCTCCGCGTCACCCTCGCCGGCAAGCGCTCCAACCTCTACGCCGGCCACTTCGCCCTCGCCCACGACATGAGCTACGGCGCGGCGATCGACGCGCTCTCCAAGCCGCCCGCGAAGCGCGTCGTCACGGCGACGGTCCCGGAAGGCTACAGCCGGCCCCTGGCCGCGAAGCTGGTCGCCGAAGACGGCCTCGAGGGCAGCTACATGAAGGAGACCGTCCACTCCAAGTACCTCAACCCGGCTAGATACGGCGGCAAGGGCGCCGCGAGCCTCGAGGGCTTCCTCTTCCCCGACACCTTCGAACTGAAGCCGGGCGCGCCCACCGCCGACCTGGTCCAGCTCCAGCTCCAGGACTTCAAGCGGCGGATCTCGGGGGTCGACATGGGCTACGCCCGCTCCAAGAACCTGACCGTCTTCGACGTGCTGACGATCGCCTCGATGATCGAACGCGAGTCGGGGCCGAGCCAGCGCAACCTGGTCGCCTCGGTGATCTACAACCGCCTTCACGAAGGGATGCCGCTGGGGATCGACTCGACGATCCGCTTCGCGACCGGCAACTACACCCAGCCGCTGACCGAGTCGCAGCTCGCGGTCGACTCCCCCTACAACACCCGCACCCACGCCGGCCTGCCGCCGGGGCCGATCAACAGCCCCGGCCTGGCGGCGATCGAAGCCGCCGCCCACCCGGCGAAGACGAGCTACCTCTTCTACGTGACCAAGCCCGGGGCGTGCAACGAGCTCGTCTTCTCCCACACCGAAGCCGAATTCCAGCGCGACGCCCAACGCTACGAAGAAGCCCGCGAAGCGGCCGGGGGGAAGTCGCCCGACACCTGCGGGGAATAGATGCCGCGGCTGGCGGTCATCGGCTACCCGGTCTCCCACTCGCGCTCGCCGGCGATGCAGAACGCGGCGCTGAGGGCGCTGGGGATGGACGAAGAGTGGAGCTACGCGGCGATCGAGGTGGCGCCGGAGGGATTCGAGGCGAAGGTGCGGGAGATGGCGGCCGGCGACTACGCGGGCGCGAACGTGACCGTTCCGCACAAGGCGGCGGCGCTGGCGCTGGCCGACGCCGCGAGCCCGGTCGCCACCGCGATCGGCGCCGCGAACACGCTCAGCTTTCGCGACGGGCGGATCGAGGCGGAGAACACCGACGCCGGCGGCCTCCTGCGGGCCCTGCCCGGGAGTCCGCGCGGCAGGCGGGCGCTGGTGCTCGGCGCGGGGGGCGCCGCGCGGGCGGCGATCTGGGCGCTGGCCCAGGCGGGCGCGGTCGTCAACGTCGACCTCGATCCCTGGAAGGTCGACGTCTGGAACCGGACTCCGAGCCGGGCAAGGAAGGTGTACGAGGAGCTGGGCGGCCACGTCGCGCTCGGCGGCGCGCCGGTGGAGGAGCCGGTGCTGAGCCGGTACGGGATCGTCGTCAATACCACCACGGTCGGGCTCCGCGGCGAGGACCCCTTCGCCGAGTTGCCGCTCTCCAAGACCGGCTTCGACGCCGAGCAGGTGGTGGTGGACATGGTCTACGGATCGGAGCCGAGCCCGATCCTCGAGGCGGCGAGATCGTGTGGCGCCCACGCCGTCGACGGGATCGAGGTCCTCGTCCAGCAGGGCGCCCTCTCGCTGCGGATCTGGACCGGGCGGGAGCCGCCGATCGACGTGATGCGGGCCGCGGCACGGGCCTGATCTCAGCCGCCTGGCGAGTTGTCCTCCCTATGGACAGGACAACTCGCCAGTCCTCGCGCCGATAGCCTTGCGGGCCGATGACGACGTTTCGTTTCACGACCGCGGGGGAGTCGCACGGGCCGGGGCTCGTGGCGATCGTCGAGGGGATGCCGGCGGGGCTCGAGCTCGACCGCGAGGCGCTCGACCGCGACATGGCGCGGCGCCAGCTCGGCCACGGCCGCGGCGGGCGGATGAAGATCGAGACCGACACGGTCGAGATCCGTTCCGGCCTGCGCCACGGGCGCACCCTCGGCAGCCCGATCGCGGTCCTGGTCGCCAACCGCGACTACGCCAACTGGGAGGAGCGGATGAGCCCGTGGCCGGTCGAGGGCTTCGAGCCCGACGAGGTGCACCTGCCGCGCCCCGGCCACGCCGATCTGGTTGGCGCGCAGAAATACGGCCACACCGACATCCGCAACGTGCTCGAGCGGGCGAGCGCCCGCGAGACCGCCGCCCGCGTCGCCGCCGGCACGATCGCCCGCGGCTTCCTCGCCGCGCTCGGAGTGAGCGTCCACAGCCACGTCCTCCAGATCGCCTCGGTGCGGGCGCCCGAGCGGGAGGACCTGACGCCGGAGGACTTCGCCGCGGTGGACGAGGACCCGGTCCGCTGCCTCGACCCGGAGGCGAGCGCGGCGATGGTCGAGGAGATCAACCGCCTGCGCAAGGCCAACGAGAGCCTCGGCGGCACCTTCGAGGTGCGTGCCTTCGGCCTCGTCCCCGGGCTCGGCTCCCACATCTCCTGGGAGGACCGCCTCGACGGCCGCCTCGCCGGCGCCGTCGCCTCGATCCAGTCGGTGAAGGGGGTCGCGATCGGCGAAGCCTGGGAGGTCGCCGGGCGGCCCGGCTCGGAGGCGCACGACGAGATCTTCTGGTCGCCGGAGCGCGGCTACCACCGCGAGACCAACCACGCCGGCGGGCTCGAGGGCGGGATGACCAACGGGCTGCCGCTCAGCGTGCGCGCCGCGATCAAGCCGATCTCGACCCTGACCAAGCCGCTGCGCTCGGTCGACACCGAGACCAAGGAGCCGGCGCAGGCGCTGCGCGAGCGGACCGACTCGACCGTCGTCCCCGCCGCCGCTGTGGTCGCCGAGGCGATGGTCTGCCTCACGCTCGCCCGCTGCTACCGCGAGAAGTTCGGCGGCGACCACATCGACGACGTCCTCGCCGCCCTCGACGCGTACAAGCAGCGGATCGACTTCCGGGGCTGAGCGTGAGCAGGCCGGCGATCGTCTTCATCGGCTTCATGGGCGCCGGGAAGAGCACCGCGCTCGCCGCCGCCCGCTCGGCCGGCCTGGAGACGACCGAGATCGACGACCTGATGGAGGCCGAGCTGGGGATGCCGATCGCCGAGGCCTTCGAGCGCCACGGCGAGGAGGGCTTTCGCGAGCGCGAGGCGGAGCTGGTCGGCGAGCTGCTGGAGCGGGCCGACGGCGGCGCGATCGCGCTCGGCGGCGGCAGCGTGCTCTCCGAGCGGGTGCGGGCGGCGCTTCCGCGCCACACGGTCGTCTGGCTCCAGGTCGACGCGGCGACCGCCTGGGCGCGGATCGCCGACAGCGACCGCCCGCTGGCCCGCGGCGCCGAGGACGTCGAGCGGCTGCTGGCGACGCGCCTGCCGCTCTACGAGCGGCTCGCCGACGCGGTGGTGCAGGGAGCGGACCGCGGCGTCGTCGCCCGCGCGCTGCCGTGGATCGAGGCGCTGGCCGGGCTCCCCGAAGGCACGAAGCTGCTCTGGGCCTCGAGCGCCTCGGGCGAGTACCCGGTGCTGGTCGGCCGTGGACTGTTTGGCGAGTTGCGCGAAGGGGGTCTCTGGCCGCCGCCCGGTCGACCATTCCTGGTCGGCGACAGTTTCACCTTGGGGCGCATAAAAGATTGGCTCCTGGAACCGTTCGCCGGGACCGTCGTGATCATCGATCACCCCATTTCCGGCGAGGCGCACAAGACGATGGATGACGCCAAGGCCATCCTCGAAGCAATGGCGAGGAGGGGGATGACTCGCGAGGACTACGTTCTCGCCCTCGGGGGCGGAGTCGTTGGCGACCTCGCCGGCTTCTGCGCCCACGTCTACCAGCGCGGGGTCCCGGTCGTCCAGGTCCCGACTACGCTGGTTGCTCAGGTGGACTCCGCCTACGGCGGAAAGACCGGCGTCGATCTGCCCCAGGGGAAGAACTACGTTGGCGCCTACCACCTGCCGGCCGCCGTGATCGCCGACACCGAGACGCTGGGGACGCTGCCGCCGGCGGAGCTCGCCGCCGGCTTCGTCGAGGCGCTGAAGACGGGGCTGTTGGCGGGTGGAGAGCTGTGGGAGCGGGTGCGGGGGATCGAGGCCCTCGACCCCGCCGGGCTCGACGACGTCGTCTTCGCCTGCGCCCGCTACAAGTGCGAGGTCGTCGCCGCCGACGAGCGCGACGCAGGCCTCCGCCACGTGCTCAACCTCGGCCACACGGTCGGCCACGCGATCGAGGCGGCGAGCGGCTACACCCGCTACCGGCACGGCGAGGCGGTGGCGATCGGGCTGCTCGCGGCGCTGCGGCTCTCAGAGGCGCCCGAGCTGCGCGACGAGGTCGAGGAGATCCTGCGCCGCCACGACCTGCCCACCCGGCTCGACCCGGAGATCGCGGTCGACGCCGTCCTCGACGCCCTCCAGCGCGACAAGAAGCGAACCGCGGAGGGGGTCGGCTTCGTCCTCCTCTCCGAGCCGGGCGAGCCGCGCGCCGGCCAGCTCGTCGACCCGGATAGGGTCCGCGCCGCCGTGGAGGAGCTCCACCCGTGACCGTCACCCGCAACCGCGTCGCCGTCCTGCACGGGGTCAACTTCGACATCCTCGAGCGGCGCGACGCCTCGGTCTACGGCGGGCTCTCGCTGTCCGCGCTGGAGCACCGGATCGAGGGTTGGGCGCGCGAGCTCGGGCTCGAACCGATCTTCTTCCAGACCAACCACGAGGGCGAGTTCGTCGAGTACCTGCACCGCCTCCCCGACCTCGCCGACTCGGCGCTGGTCAACGCCGGCGCCTGGACCCACTACAGCCGCGCGATCGCCGACGCGCTCGACGTCGCCCGCCTGCCCGCGGTCGAGGTCCACCTCTCCGACGTCGAGGCCCGCGACGACTGGCGCAAGCTCTCCGTCTTCGACGGCCTGGTGCTGGCGAAGATCGCCGGCAAGGGCCCGGACGGCTACCGCGAGGCGCTGGAGCTGCTCGCACGCGAGCTCGGCGCGGCCGCCTGATGCGCGGTCGCGGCGACCGCCTCGAGAGCGCTCTGGCCGAGCGCGAGCTCGACCGGTTTTTGGTCACCGACCTGGTCAACGTCCGCTACCTGACCGGCTTCACCGGCACCAACGGCGCCTGCGTCTGCGGCCCGGGCCTGCGCGTCTTCCTCACCGACTTCCGCTACACCGAGCGCGCCGCCGCCGAGGTCGAGGGATGGGAGACGGTCACCGCCGAGAGCGACTGGCTGGCGAGCGTCGCCGCGCAGCTGCGGGGCCGGGTCGGCTTCGAGGACGACCAGATGGCGGTGCGCGGGCTCGAGCGGCTGAAGGGGAAGCTCGATGAGGGGGTGGAGATGGTGGCGGCCGGGGGCGCGGTCGAGGCGCTGCGCCGGGTCAAGGACGCCGGGGAGCTGGAGGCGATCGAGGCGGCTTCGAAGCTGGCTGACGAGGTCTGGCTCTGGAGCCTCGAGCGCGGGCTCGGCGGGCGCGGCGAGCGCGAGGTCGCCCGCGCCGCCGAAGCGCGCATCCGCGAGCTCGGCGGAGACCCGTCCTTCCCGGCGATCGTCGCCGCCGGCCCCAACGGCGCCCTGCCGCACGCCGAGCCGGGCGAGCGGGAGATCGCGCCCGGCGACCTCGTCGTCTTCGACATGGGAGCGAAGCTCGACGGCTACTGCTCCGACGGCACCCGCACCTACGCGGTCGGCGAGCCGGGCGAGGAGGCGCGCGAGGTCTACGAGGTCGTGCGGGAGGCGCAGCTCGCGGCGCTCGCCGCGGTGAAGGCCGCCGCCGGCGGCGAAGCGGTCGACGCGGTCGCCCGCGAGGCGATCGAGGCGGCTGGCCACGGCAAGCGCTTCGGGCACGGGTTGGGACACGGCGTCGGGCTCGAGGTGCACGAGGCGCCGCGGCTCTCGCAGCGCTCCGAGGACGTCCTCGCCGCCGGCGAAGTGGTCACGGTCGAGCCGGGGATCTATCTGCCGGGGGAGCTGGGGGTGCGGATCGAGGATCTGGTCGTCGTCACCGAGGACGGCCACCGCAACCTCAGCTCGCTGCCCAAGGAGCTGCAGCTGGTCGACTGAGCGAGTCGCCGACCGGCCAGCCGGATGGTTGCTGACCAACGTCGCGTGATTCAAGTCACATCCGCCCTGGGTCGATGCCCCCGCGTGAACTGGTCCGCGCCATCCCTGCGCTTCCGGCCCCGCCCCGCCCGCGCCCTGCCGCAGCCCGTCGCCGACACCCTCGCCGCGATCCACGAGGAGGCGCGCCGCGAGCGGCTGCTCGACATGGAGGAGCGGGTGCGCCGCTACCGCACCGCCTCCTTCGCGATCCTCGCCGTCTCGATCGCCTTCGGCGGCTCGGACGTCGGCTGGTGGTGGGTGGCGCCGCTGCTCGCCGGCCTGGCCGGTTTCGCGGTCGCCGACCGCTTCATGCGCAGCAGCGAGCACCCGGCGATCTGGGTCGCCGGCGCCTGGGCGGCGCTGCCGGTGCTGCTCGCCGTCGCTGTGCTGATGACCGGCGGCGCCACCAGCCCGGTCCTGGTCTGGTTCGCGCTGCCGGCGGTGACGCTCGGCTTCCGCTTCGAGCCGCGCGGGATGGTGCTCGGCACCGCCTTCATCCTGCTCGCGTTCCTCGCCTGCGCGGTCCTGCCCGACCCCGCCGCCGCCGCCGAGAACCGCCAGATCCTGATCGCCGCGGCGGCGCTGATCGTCAGCACCGTGATCCTCTCCGGGGCGCTGGTCGAGTCCGACCGCGCCCATCGCCGCCGCTCCACCCTCGACCCGCTGACCGGCCTCTTCAACCGCAACGCGCTCGAGCAGCGCCTCGCCGAGCTCGACGGCCAGCCGTGCAGTCCCAGCGAGGGGCTCGCCCACTCGCTGCTGCTCTGCGACCTCGACCACTTCAAGCGCGTCAACGACCAGCTCGGCCACGCGGCCGGCGACGCCGTCCTCCAGGACGTCGCCTACGCGATGCGGGCGGCGCTGCGCGCCGGCGACACCATCTACCGGGTGGGAGGCGAGGAGATCCTGGTGATCCTGCCGGGCGCCGGGCGCGAGCAGGCGCTGGAGATCTCCGAGCGGCTGCGGCGCGAGGTGAGGGAGCGGCGGCCGGTGGGGGTGCAGGTGACCGTCAGCATCGGCGTCGCCGTCGCCAAGCCGGACCGGGTCGACGCCGAGGACCTCGTCACCCGCGCCGACGCGGCGCTCTACGCGGCAAAGGCGGGCGGCCGCGACGCGATCTACGTCGCCTGACCCTGCTTCGTCAGCGGCTGAGGTCGACGTCCGTCGTGAGCCGGGAGGCGAAGGCGGCCAGGAGTTCTACCGTCGCCTCGACGTCGCGCAGGTCGACCATCTCGACCGGCGAGTGCATGTAGCGGAGGGGGATCGATACGAGGCCGGTGGGGATGCCGGAGCGGGAGATCTGGAGCACGTCGGCGTCGGTGCTGGTGCCGCGGCCGCTGGCGCTGATCGAGTGCTCGATCCCTTCCGCCTCGGCGGTCTCGACCAGCAGCTCGAAGACCTTGGGGGAGAGGGTGGAGCCGCGGCCGATCGCCGGGCCGGAGCCGAGCGGGTGGGAGCCGATCTCCTTCTCGTCGACTCCGGGCGCGTCGGTCGCGTGGGTGACGTCGACCGCGATCGCGACGTCGGGCCGCAGCTCGAAGGCGGCGGTGCGGGCGCCGAACAGGCCGATCTCCTCCTGCACTGCGGCGACGGCGGCGAACGACCCGGCCGGGCCGTCTCCCTCGCGGCAGCGGCGCAGCGACTCCAGCGCGACGTAGGCGCCGAGGCGGTTGTCCATCGCCCGCGAGACCAGTCGCTCGCCCGCGACCGCGACCGGCTCGGCGGCGACGACGACCGGGTCGCCGACGCGGACCAGGTCGGCCGCCTCGTCGCGGTCGGCGGCGCCGACGTCGATGTGCAGGCCTTTCAGCTCGACCACCTTCTTGCGCTGCTCGGCCTCGAGCAGGTGGATCGGCTTGCGCCCGACGACGCCGGGAACGACTCCGTCCCCGCCGCGAATCTCGACCCGCTGGCCGACCAGGATCTGCGGGTCCCAGCCGCCCACGGGGGCGAACCAGAGGAAGCCCTTCTCGTCGATGTGGGTGATGACGAGGCCGATCTCGTCGATGTGGCCGACCACCGCCAGCAGCGGCGCCGCCTCGCCGACCCGGGCGATCGAGGAGCCGATCCCGTCGGTGGAGAGCTCGGCGAAGGAAGCCGCCTCGCGCCAGACGGCGGCGGCGGGGCCCTCGTACCCAGAGGGAGCACCGGCTCGCAGCAGCTCGTTGAGTAGCGGAGGCGTCTGGCTCAAGGGGCCGCAGTATGTCGAGTCGAATGAACGTCCGTCGTGAGGGTCATTTGCGTTCGCTCACGTTTTGCAGGCGTTACGTGTAGGAGACCGCGGCTTCGCGGCGGAGCTGCTCCCGCCGCTCGCCGTAGCCGCGGTGCTCGTAGGCGATCATCGCCCAGATCAGCGCGTCGGCGATCGCCAGGCTGGCGATGTCGGGCACCGCGGTGGCGACCGGGACCAGGATCAGCAGGACGATCGCCAGGCCGAGGCGCTGGCGGTTGATCGAGTGGACGTGGCGGTAGCGGAAGGCGACCAGCCCGAGCAGGTAGATCGCGATGCCGCCGAGCAGGGCGAAGGCGGGGACGGCGTCGAGCCGCTCGCCCGAGTGGGCGATCGCCGTCTTCATCCCCAGCGCCGCGAGGATGATCCCGGCGACGATCGCGAGGTGGATGTAGGAGTAGGAGTCGCGGGCGAGCTCGTTGCGGACGCGGCCCTCCGCCGCCGCGGCGAGCCGCCGCGCCGAGATCAGCGCGACTACGTCGAAGTAGATCCACCACATCGCCGCCGCCAGCGCCACGCCGAGCACGGCGACGGCGCCGATGCCGAGGTCGAGGTTGCCCGAGGCGCCGACGCCGATCGCGACGATCGACTCCCCGAGGGCGATGATGACGACGAGGCCGTGGCGCTCGGCGAAGTGCCCGGGGACCAGCTTCCATCCCTCCGCGCCGAAGAAGTAGGGGCCGGCCATGTCGAGGAAGAGGGCGAGCGCCCAGAGCGCTCCCTGCGCGAGGCCGTCGAGGAAGGAGGCCGCGACGAGGAGGCCGATCGCGATCCCGGTGCTCCCCGCCAGCCCGATCACCGACTGGCGCAGGGCGGGGTCCTCGGGGCTGGCGAGGACGAAGAGCCCGATGTGGGCGATCCGCACCGCGCCGTAGGCGAGCGCGAAGGTGAGCGCGAGGCTGGCGAAGGCCTCGGGCACGCAGAGCGCGACGATCAGCAGCGCCGCCATCGCCGCGAACATGATCAGCCGCACCGCTCCCTCCTCGGGGTCGATCACGCTGGTCAGCCAGGCGTAGCCGCACCACGACCACCAGAGCACGCCGAGCACCAGCAGGCCCTGCGCCAGGCCCGCCCAGGTCGGGTGGTAGGACATCAGCGTCGTGCACTGGGTGATCGCGAGGACGAAGACGAGGTCGAAGAAGAGCTCCAGCGGCGTCACCCGCTCGCCCTCGCGCAGCACCGCGGTGAGCCGGTGAGAGCGGGTCGTGGTCGCTGCCTCCATCGCCGCTCATCCTTGCAACTCGGCCGAGCCGGCTCGACGCGCCCGCGGCGGGCGCCCGTCATAGTCATGATCAACCGATCAGGAGAACATGAGCGAAGCGGGAGACAGGCGCGAGCCGGCGAGGAGCCGGGCGAGGCTTACCCGCCGCCAGACCCTCGGGCTGGCGGGGGCGGCCGGCGGGGCGCTGGCGCTGGGCGGCGGCGCCAAGGCGCTGCTCGACCAGGGCGGGTCCGAGGAGACCGTCGCCCACGCCGCCAGGTCGTGCCTCCAGCTCATAGGCCAACCTCTCTCTTGTTCTTCTGAGATTGAGAGGCCGACCGAAGGGAGGCCGTCGAAGATCCCGGGGGAACGCATAGAGATGCCGACCCCCGCCGGGAGAGCGCCACGGTCGCTAGCC
>Ga0210143_1000035_pt1 | contig 26175 bp, 25 predicted proteins | sample MayberryNW_TuleC_2_FD_185527 | JGI IMG/M metagenome (GOLD analysis project Ga0210143, IMG submission 185527) | Wetland microbial communities from San Francisco Bay, California, USA, that impact long-term carbon sequestration - MayberryNW_TuleC_D2... | ecosystem: Environmental > Aquatic > Marine... | reverse complement strand
GAGGAGCTCGTAGGTGAGCCCCGGCACGTCGATCCACTCGGGCACCGTGTAGTCGGGCTCGTGGACCTTGGCCCACTCGGCACGCTGCACGAAGATCGGCATGCCTCGGAGCCGGGCGTTCTGCCCCGAGTGGTCGAAGTGCAGGTGGCAGTTGGCCGCGCCGGTCACGTCGGCGAGCGCGATGCCGGCTTCCTCGAGCGCATCGTCGACCGGGCGGACCCGTGGGGAGAACCTCGTCTCGACCTCGGCGTTGCCGAAGCCGGCGCCGTTGTCGAACAGGAAGATCCCGTCGGGATGCTCGACCGCATGGCCGTACGACGGCCACCATTCCGTCGCCAGGAGCTCCCGTTCCGCATCTGGCAGCCGCAGCTCGGACACCAGGAACGGGATGACTCGCACGTCGCTCACGGCACCACGCTACCTTCATCATGCGCTACCGCTCCGCTGCTTGAGCGCTAACTTCATCATGCGCTACCGCTTCGCTGCTTGAGCGCTTGCGTCAGTCCCACAAGCGCTCCATGTGCCAGCGGTCCCTGCCACGGTCGAAGTAGAGATCCCAGACCGCGCCGCCGCGTGCTTCCACGCGCCAGTACTCGCGATCGCGGCCGTCGGACCACCATCGGCCTTCGATCTTCCACCGGCCGATCACGTCGGCGACCTCGTAGCGGCGGCCCCGCCACTCGAACGCGCTCGGCATGCCGGTGTCGCGTTCGACCCTGATCTCCTCGTCGAATCGCTTCGTCACCGTGACGGTCCTCACAGTCGAAAGGGCGAGCCCATTCATGAATCGAACATATGTTCGGGCGGAGGACGAATGTACGCCCGGGTTCCGACATCCGTCAAGGCGGGTCCGGGGACGGGGAGAGGCCTATCATCTGGAGCATGACCACCGTGGCCGATCCGAACGAACAGCTCATTCCGACCGCCCTTCCGACCTCCACCGAGCAGCAGATCGAGCTCGTCGACCACTACTCTGCACACAACTACCACCCGCTGCCCGTCGTGGTCGCCGAGGCCGAGGGGGCGTGGGTCACCGACGTCGAGGGCAAGCGCTACCTCGACATGCTGGCCGCCTACTCCGCGCTCAACTTCGGCCACCGCCACCCCGACCTGATCGCGGCGGCCCACGCCCAGCTCGACCGGGTCACGCTCACGAGCCGGGCGTTCCACAACGACCGCATGGGGCTGTTCTGCCGGGGTCTCGCCGAGCTCTGCGGCATGGAGATGGTGCTGCCGATGAACTCGGGTGCCGAGGCGGTCGAGACCGCCGTGAAGACCGCCCGTCGGTGGGGGTACGACGTCAAAGGTGTGTCCGAGGACCGCGCGAAGATCGTCACCTGCGAGGGGAACTTCCACGGGCGCACGATCACGATCGTGAGCTTCTCGACCGACCCGAGCGCCAAGGGCGGGTTCGGGCCCTTCACACCCGGGTTCGAGACGGTGCCCTACGGCGACGCCGAGGCGCTCGAAACCGCGCTCGCCGACCCAGACGTGGTCGCGTTCCTCGTCGAGCCGATCCAGGGCGAGGCGGGGGTGATCGTGCCTCCCGAGGGCTACCTGCGACGCGCCCGGGAGCTGTGCGACGCGAACCGCGTGCTGCTGATCGCCGACGAGATCCAGTCGGGGCTCGGGCGTACGGGGCGCACGTTCGCGTGCGACCACGAGGGGGTCCGCCCAGACGTGTACGTCGTCGGCAAGGCGCTGGGCGGCGGCATCGTGCCCCTGTCGGCGGTCGTCTCGACCCGCGACGTGCTGGGGGTGTTCCGTCCGGGCGAGCACGGATCGACGTTCGGCGGCAACCCGCTGGCGTCCGCGATCGGCCTCGAGGTGCTGCAGCTCCTCGGCACGGGCGAGATCCAGCGACGATCCGACGAGCTCGGAAACGCGTTGATCGCCCGGCTGCGCGCGGAGGCCCCGCGGGCGGCGGTCGTCGAGGTGCGCGGCAAGGGCTTGTGGGTCGGCATCGAGCTCTCGCCCGAGGCCGCGCCGGCTCGCGAGGTGTGCGAGCGGTTGATGGAGATGGGCGTGCTCGCCAAGGACACGCACGAGACCACCGTGCGGCTCGCTCCCCCGCTCTGCGTGACGCCGGAGGACCTGGATTGGGCGACGGAGCGGATCCTCACGGCCCTGGCCGAGCGGCTCGGCTGATCGGCGGGATCGAGGGCGGCGAGCGAGAGCCGTTCGCTCGGGGCGCCGTCGTCACGCTCACCGAGACCTGGCGGGGACGGGCGATGTCGATGCGTCCCGTGCGGGTCGTCGAGGACATGCCGCACCACCATCGCGCCTTCTACCTCTCCCCGGGATCGCGATGGCTGAACGACCCGCGCGACCACGGCGAGGTACGGTTCCACGACACCGCTTGGGAGCTCGAGCCGAAGGTGCGCGAGCGCCCCGTGCTCTCGTTCGCGTTCCCCGAGACCTCGTACGCCGTGCTGCTCTCGTGGACGGCCGAGTGGGCGTTCGAGGGCTACTACGTGAACATCCAGTCGCCGCTTCGGGAACGCGGCGCCACGCTCGAGTTCACGGACTGGTTCCTCGACGCCCGCATCCCGCCGGCCCGCGACACCTACGAGTGGAAGGACGAGCACGAGCTCGCCGAGGCGGTCCGGCGCGGATTCCTCACCGAAGCAGACGCCCACGGCGTGCGATGGGCAGGGGAACGCGCGATCGAGCAGGTGCTCCTGCACGAGCCTCCGTTCGACGACGATTGGGGGGCGTGGCGGCCCGACCCTTCGTGGGGACCGCTCGATCTCCCCTCCGATCGGACTTCGAACGCCCTCTGACCGAGCGCGTCGCATCCCACACCTCGGGAAGGCGAGGCGTAGGATGCTCGCCGTCGGTTCGAGAAGGGGGATCCCAACATGGACAACTCGGGTGGCTTCACCACCCCGCCCCCGCCTCCGCCGCCGCCCGGCGGCGAGGGAGGCGCAGGAGGGCCCGGCCTCCCGCCGCGCGGCATCGGCGAGATCCTGAGCACCGCGTTCGAGATCTACAAGGCGAATGCCGCGAACCTGCTGATGATCGTCGCGATCGTGGTGGTTCCGCTGACGTTCATCAGCGCGTTCCTCTCCGGGGTCGTGTTCGCCCCCGAGACCAGCACCGAGGTGGTCTTCGGGCAGGAGATCGAGGTGTCCTCGCAATCGGCCGCCGCCGCCCTTCTCGTGGCGGCGATCGCGGCGGTGATCGCGGTGATCATCTCCGCGGTCCTGCAGGCGGCGATCATGCGTGGCGCCGCGCAGGGCAGCATCGGCGATCAGGTCGACATCGACGCCTCGTACCGGTGGGGTTTCGCGCGGTTCGGCAGCGTGCTGCTGATCTCGATCCTCGTCGGCCTCGCGGTGCTGGTGGGACTGCTGCTGTTCATCATCCCCGGCATATTCCTCGCCGTGATGTTCGCGGTGGCGATCCCGGCGCTCGTCGTCGAGAACCGCCGCGGCACCGACGCGATGGGCCGCTCGTGGAACCTGGTGAAGGGCCACTTCTGGCACGCGTTCGGCCTGATCATCGTCACGTTCATCCTCGTCGCGGTGGTCGGAGGCATCATCGGAGCGATCGGCGGCGCGATCAGCGACAACTGGTTCGTGACGTGGATCTTCAGCTCCATCTCGCAGATCATCGTGGCACCGTTCTCCGCGCTGGTCAGCGTGTTGCTGTACCTGGACCTGCGCGCTCGCACCGAGGCGCTCACCGCCGACGGGCTGCGAGGCGAGCTGAACCGAGCCGTGTAGTTCACGCACCTCGAGCACGACCTCGAGAGGGCGCCCCGATGGGGCGCCCTCTCCGCATCCGGGATCCGGTCACTCCCCGACGAGCCACTCCGGTTGTCGGCCATGCCCGGCGCGAGCGATGGTATGGATCGTGGTGGCCGTACCCGACCTCTCCGCGCTGCGATCCCGCTTCCCCGCACTCGCGAGGACGCAGGGCGGACGCCCCGTCGTCTACGCCGACGCCCCGGGCGGCTCCCAGGTGCCCGACACCGTCATCGAGGCGGTCGCGGGCCACTACCGCGGCGGCATCTCGAACATGGACGGGGTGTTCGCGGCCAGCGAGGAGCTCGAGGCGGCCGTCGGGGCGGCACGCAGAGCGGGCGCCGACCTCGCCGGCGTCGAGCCCGGCCAGGTCGTCTTCGGCTCCAACTCCACGTCGCTGCTGTTCCACCTGTCGCGTTCGTTCGCCCGCACGATCGGGCCCGGTGACGAGGTCGTGGTCACCCGTCTCGATCACGACGCGAACGTGCGACCGTGGCTGCTGGCCGCCCGAGACGCGGGTGCGGCGGTGCGCTGGGTCGACGTGCGGCCCGACGACGCCTCGCTCGACGTCGACTCGTTCGACGCCGCACTCGAGCGGCGTCCCCGGCTCGTGGCGTTCACGCTCGCGTCGAACGCGGTCGGCACCGTGACGCCGGCCGCCGACCTCGTTGCGCGGGCGAAGGCCGCCGGGGCGCTCGTCGTCGTCGACGGCGTGCACCTGGCTCAGCATCGCTCGATCGACCTCGCGGCGATCGGCGCCGACATCGTGACGATCTCCCCGTACAAGGTGTTCGGCCCGCACATGGGCATGGTCGCGGCCTCCCCCGAGGTCCTCGACGGCTGGGACCCGTACCGGGTTCGTCCCGCCGACCGCTACCCGTCGCCGGAGCGCTGGGAGACGGGGACGCAGAACCACGAGGCGATGGCGGGGTTCGTCGCCGCGGTCGACTATCTCGCCGAGCTCGGCGCCCTGCACGGCCGTCCGGCCGACGGGTCGCGGCGCGCGGCCGTGGTCGCCGCATACGAGGCGATCGGCGCGCACGAACGCGAGCTGGCGCGGCGGTTCCTCGAGGGCATCGGCCGCATCGGGGGCATCAGTCTGTTCGGCATCGCCGATCCGGAGCGGCTCGACGAGCGCACGCCGACGTTCGCCGTGCGCGTGGGCGACCGGCATCCGCGCGAGACCGCCACGGCGCTCGCGGAGCGGGTGATCTTCGTCTGGGACGGGCACTACTACGCGATCGAGCTGCTCGAGCGCCTCGGGCTGCTCGAGAGCGGCGGCGCGGTGCGCATCGGCTTCTGTCACTACCACTCCGCAGACGAGGTCGATCGCGTGCTCGAGGCGCTCGACGACCTCGTCTAGCTCGGAACCGGCGTTCGCGTCGAGGACCGCCCCGACCGCGCGAACCCAACACGTTCGCCGCGGTTCCCTCTCGTAGGATGGGGCGACGTCCTCGTGCGTCCTCTGGGGACCATCGCTGAAAGGAACGACATGCGAATCCTGATCCTGGGCGGCGACGGCTATCTGGGATGGCCGACCGCGATGAGGTTCTCGAACCGTGGCCATGAGGTCCATGTGGTCGACAACTACCTGCGGCGGACCGCTCACCGAGAGGCGGGCTCCGACTCGCTCACCCCGGTCGCGGCGAACCTGCCCGAGCGGGTTGCCGCCTGGAAGGACGTGACGGGCCTCGACATCGGCGTCACCGAGGGCGACCTCACCGAGTGGGACGTGGTCGAGCACCTGTTCACGTCGTTCCGCCCCGAGGCGGTCGTGCACTACGGCGAGATCCCGAGCGCCCCCTACTCGATGAAGGATCGTGAGCACGCGGTGTTCACCCAGACGAACAACGTCGTGAACACCCTGAACGTGATCTACGCGATCCGCGACATCACGCCCGACGCCCACCTCGTGAAGCTCGGCACGATGGGCGAGTACGGGACACCGAACATCGACATCGAAGAGGGCTACATCGAGATCCGCCACAACGGGCGCGAGGACTACCTGCCGTTCCCGAAGGTGCCGGGATCGATGTACCACCTGTCGAAGGTCCACGATTCCCACAACATGCACTTCGCCTGCCGCGTGTGGGGCATGCGGGCCACCGATCTGAACCAGGGTGTGGTCTACGGCGTGCATACCGACGAGACGAGGCTCGACGACCGGCTGCTCACACGGTTCGACTACGACGACGTCTTCGGAACCGCCTTGAACCGGTTCTGCCTGCAGGCAGTGATCGGGCACCCACTCACCGTGTACGGCAAGGGCGGGCAGACGCGCGGCTACCTGAACATCGTCGACACGTTGCAGTGCGTCGAGCTCGCGGTTGCCCATCCGGCCGAGCGCGGAGAGATGCGCGTCTTCAACCAGTTCACCGAGTCGTTCTCGATCCTGGAGCTGGCCCAGCTCGTGCAGAAGGCCGGAGCCGAGGTCGGCCTCGACGTCGACGTCGAACCGATCGACAACCCGCGGTTCGAGGCCGAGGAGCACTACTACAACCCCGCGCACACGAAGCTGCTCGACCTGGGGCTCGAACCGCACCTGTTGTCGGAGACCCTGATCGAATCGGTCTTCGCCGAGATCCAGCGGCATCGGCGCCGCGTGATCGCCGACCACATCCTGCCTCGCGATCGCTGGAGCCCGGTCGCCGAGACGACGACGTCGTAGGCCATGTGGGCCCTGCGGCTGATCGCCGGCGCGGCCGCGGTCGCATTCTTCCTCGCGGCGATCCGTTCGTACCGGCGCCGGAACATCAGCCGGCTGAGCCTGCTGACCGCGTTCGTGGCGGCGACCGCCGTCGTCGTGCTCGCCGCGTTCCCGAACCTGTTCGACCCGGTCTTCGACACGTTCAACTTCCAGCCCGGCGACAACCGGCGGCTCGTCGCGCTGCTGCTGGGCGCGGTCGTGGTGCTCTTCCTGTTGCTGTTCCGGCTCCAGGGGCACTCCGATCGCAGCGAACGCGCGATCCAACAGCTGGTCGAGGCGCTCACCGTGGAGCGGTTCGACTGGGACGAGGCGGAGCGGCGGGTGCCGGTCGGCCCCAAGGTGGTGACGATCTCTCCGGCCTACAACGAGGCCGAGAACGTCGGCGCGGTGATCGAGGCGATGCCGAAGGAGATCGCCGGCTACCACGTGGTGCCGATCGTGATCGACGACCGCTCCGACGACGGCACGTCCGACGCGGCCCGTGTCGCCGGCGCGTTCACGGCCACCCTGCCGATCCGCCGCGGGGGCGGCATGGCGCTGCGGGTGGGGTACGAGATCGCCCTGCAGCTCGGCGCCGACATCGTGGTCTCGCTCGACGCCGACGGTCAGCACCTGCCCGAGGAGATCCCCGTTCTGATCGCGCCGATCCTCGAGGACCGCGCCGACCACGTCAACGGATCCCGCATGCTCGGCGACTTCGAGCGCGGCGGGTCGCCGATCCGCCACGCCGGTGTGCACCTCTTCTCGTGGATGGTCACGATCCTCACCGGGCAACGCATCACCGACATCTCGAGCGGCTATCGCGCCACCCGGGCCGAGACCCTCCGGAAGCTGATCCTGGTGCAGGATCAGTTCTGGAGCTCGGAGATCACGATCGAGGCGCTTCGACAGCGCGCCCGGATCGTCGAGGTGCCGGTGACGTTCCTGACCCGGCGCGGCGGTGAGTCGAAGAAGCCGAAGAGCCTCCGTTACGCCTGGAATTTCTCGAAGGCGATCGGCAAGACCTGGCTCAGGTAGCGACGGCCGGCGACCGACCTCGCGCCGCGAGCGCGACGGCCACCTCGGCGGCCACCCGCGCGTTGTCCTCGAGCAGCGCGAGGTTCGCCTCGAGGCTCCGGCCGCCCGTGAGCTCGGCGAGCGCCGAGAGCAGGAACGGCGTCCTGGCCTTGCCGCCCACCCCCGCCGCATCGGCCCGAGCCTCGGCGTCGGCGGCCGCCGCGGCCACCTCGGCGGCATCCATCGCGGAGGCCGCGGGGACGGGGTTCGCGAGCAGGATCGTGGACGGCGTGCCGAGCGCGAACGCTGCGTCGGCGAACGCCGCGGCCTCGGCCGGCGACGCGACGACGTGCTCCAGATCGACCGGCGCGTGCGGAGCCAGGAAGAACGGCAGCCGATCGACGACGTGGCCCACCGTGACCACCCCGAGCTCCTCGAGGCGCTCCGCGGTGGCTACGGGGTCGATGATCGACTTCGGGCCCGAGCACACGAGCATGCCGGGGGTGCGCGCGAGCTCGAGCAGGTCCGCGCTCACATCGGGGTCCTCGCCCGGGTGCACACCCCCGATGCCCCCGGTCGCGCCCACGCGGACGCCCGCACGAGCCGCCGCCCAGATCGTGGCGCTCACCGTCGTGGCTCCCAGGACGCGGGTCGCGACCGCGGCCGGCAGGTCACGCCGGGCCACCTTCGCGGCCACGCCCGGCTCGTAGAACCGCGCGAGCTGCCCGTCGTCGAGGCCGACGACGAGCCGTCCGTCCACCGTCCCGATCCACGCGGGAACCGCCCCGGCCGCGCGGATCGCGCCGCTCATGCGGGTCACGCACTCCGCGTTGCGAGGCACGGGGAGCCCCTGGCCGATCACGCTCGTCTCGAGGGCGACGGCGCCCGGGCCGTGGTCGGTCGCCGCACGCACCTCATCGGCGATCTCGAACGCTTCAGCCACGCCCGGTCGCCCCCGGATGCGGCCACGTCTGGCGGTCGGCGGCGGCCAGGGCTCCCGCGTGGCAGGCGCGGGCGAGAGCCTCCGCCGGTGATGCCCCGACGACGAGCATCGCGAGCAGGACGCCGTCGAACGCGTCGCCGGCGCCGGTGGGATCGGCCTCCGCGACCGGCTCGGCGTCGGCCACGAACAGCTCGCCGCGAACGCAGAGCGCGGCCCCACGTGCATCGAGCTTCACTGCTGCGTACTCGAACGACTCCCCGAGCGTCGCCGCGGCGTCGCCCCCCGTGCGGCCGCCCGTCAAGACCTCGGCTTCCCGGGCGTTGGCGAGCACGGCGTTCGCGTTCGCGGTCTCCTCGAGGAAGCGGCCGGCGCCGAACGCCTCGACGAGGGGCCACGAGGCCGCCTCGGCGGCCACGACGGGAGCCCGCGCCCGATCGAGGGCCGCCGCGCCGGCGTCGTGACCGGGCTCCTGCAGGAGCAGGTACCCGGAGACGAGCACCGCTCCCGTCTCGATCGTCGCGGGGAGGTCGTCGGGCACGAGACGAGCGTTCGCGCCGCGATCGGCGACCATCGATCGCTCCTCCGGCTCGTGCACGACCAGCATCGTGCCCGTGGGCGCCTCGGGGTCGACCATCAGCGCCGCGTCGATGCCGCGCTCCTGGAGCTCACCGCGCACGGTTCTGCCCTGCAGGTCGTCGCCGATCCTGCCGAGCACGCGGGTCGAGGCGCCGGCCCACGCCCCCCAGGCCGCGGCGTTCGCCGATGTGCCACCCGGCTGCAGCAGCACATGCCCGTGCACGTCCCCGCCACGCTTGAGTGCCTCGGCGTCGACACGGATGTCGAGCATCACGTCGCCCACGCACACGAGGTCCACGGCGCACACCCTATCGGCGTCGCCGACGGCCGCGTCCCTACGACCCGTCTTCGACCGGCTCCGCGGGGAGCGCGCTCGGACCCGAGCGCGGGATCTGGGATCCCCCGGTGACGCGGGCCGCCTCGGCGGGCGAGGCGCCGGGCTCGAGCGCCGCGCGCCGCCGGCGCGCGATCGCCTTCTCACGGCGGAACTTCTTCCAGTCGCTCGCTTTCGTGCTGACCAGCGCGTCGGTGACGATCTGGAGCGCGCCGTACCCGGCGAGCGCCGCGGCCGCCCACCAGGGGGCGCCCGAGACGGGCCAGAACGCGAGCGCCACGAACGGAGCGAGCTTCGTGGCGATCGCCCCGCTCGCGTGCATCCACGCCCGGGAGTCAGGGTCGGCGCGCAGGTAGGTGCCGTAATCCGACTTCAATCCCGGCCTGGGCGGCGGCGGCCCACCGAGGAAGTAGTCGGTCCACCCGATCCCCACCAGGGCGCCCGCGAGCCAGTGCGTCGGCGAGTGGACGCACAGCGACCAGATCAGGCCCGCCGCGATCAGCGCGAGCCCCTTCCACATCGGGGTCTGCCACACGTACGCCGCCCACACGGCCAGCCCACCCGCGACGACACCGGCCAGCAGCAGGGCGTTCCCCGCCCAGACGGGCAGGCGCACGCGGGTGCGGGCCCGGAAGGCGGAGGCATCGATGCGCCCGATCTGGTCGGCATGCTCACCGGTCAAGGCCCGGTCGAGCTTGACGGCGCGAACGATCTCCCAGAGCCCCAGCCCGGCCAGATCGGTGTTCCCCGCAGCCACGGCGGCTTCGATCCGGTCGAGATCGGCACCGATCTCCCCGGGATCTCTCGACGACGGAGTTGCCCGAACCTCCACGATCCAGCCCCTTTCCGGCTATACGATTCGCACGGCGCCACTCGACGCGAGGCGCGGCGTTCCTGCGGAGAACGCTTCCCCGAGAATGCAGGAGGGCATCACGTCCAGGAGTATCGCGCAGTCGGCGCCGTCGGGCGCCGTGCAGGGGCATGCGCTCGTCACGCTCGACGGGCGCTACGCGGTCGTGGAGCGCATCGCCTCGGGCGGCATGGGCGAGGTGTTCCGCGCCCGCGACACCGTGCTGGCACGTGACGTCGCGATCAAGGTGCTGCACCGTTCGCTCGCCGGCGACCAGGCCTTCGTCGACCGCTTCCGCACCGAGGCCCGGGCCGCGGCCGGCTTGTCCCACAACAACATCGTGGCGGTCTTCGACTGGGGCTCTGTCGACGGCATCTACTACATGGTCATGGAGTACGTCCGCGGCCAGGGCCTTCGAGCCCTACTGGATCGTGAGGGTCGTCTCGAGCCGGCGGTGGCGGCCGAGGTCGTGCGGCAGACCCTGTTGGCGCTGGAACACGCGCACGGCCAGGGTATCGTGCACCGCGACATCAAGCCGGAGAACATCCTCGTCACGACCGACGGGGTCGTGAAGGTGGCCGACTTCGGGCTCGCTCGCGCCTACGCCGAAGGCCGTCAGACCCAGGCCGGCACCGTGACGGGCACCGTGCAGTACCTCGCGCCCGAACAGATCCGAGGCGAGCCGGCCGACCCGCGCAGCGACCTCTACTCGCTCGGGATCGTGAGCTACGAGCTGCTCACCGGGAAGCTGCCGTTCACCGGCGAGACCGCGATGTCGATCGCGTACAAGCACCTGTCCGGACGGGTGCCGACGCCCAGTGCCACCGTTGGCTCGATCCCGCCGGAACTCGACGGGTTCGTGGCCAGCGCGACCGATCGCGATCGCGAGATGCGGCCGGAATCCGCCCTCGCGATGCGCCGAGACATGGACGCGTTCGCATCCTCGCTGCGGCCGGCCCGGGCCCTGGCCTCGATCGTCGACGATGCGCCTGCCGTGAGTCCCCTGCCGGCCGACGGCACCACCACCGACGTCGTCGTGCTCGGCGACGCGGCCGAGATCGACGAGCTCGAGACCACGACCGCAACGATCGCCCGGGTCGAACGCGGCACCCGCCGGCGGTGGCGCCGGCGACTGGGCGTGGTGCTGCTCGTCGCCGCCCTGGCGGCCACGGCGTGGGGCGCGTGGACCTATCTGATCCCCCACCGCGCCGACGTTCCCGTGCTCTCCGGCGGCACCGTCGAGGCCGCGCGCGAACGGCTCTCCGACCTCGGGTTCGTCGTCCGCATCGCCGACGGTCAACACTCCGACCGGGTTCCCGATGGCGGCGTGCTGCGCGTGCAACCCGAGGCGGGCACCTCGCTCGAGTTGGGTGAGACGGTCACGATCGTGCCTTCGCTCGGCCCGCCCCCGGTCAAGGCGCCGAAGCTCGTCGGGCTGACGTTCGAGAAGGCGGCGACCTCCCTGGAGCGCCTCGGCTTGGAGCCATCGGTCGCCCGGCGCCGGTTCCACGACGAGATCCCCGAGGGCCGCGTGATCGAGCAGCTGCAGTCGGGCATGGTGCCCGCCGGCAGCACGGTGGAGCTGATCCTGAGCAAGGGACACGCTCCGGTGCCCGTCCCCAAGGTCGCGGGGGCGACGGAGTCCCGTGCGACCGAGACCCTCCAGGCCGCCGGCTTCTCCGTGACGACCGAGACCACGTTCTCGAACCGGGTGGAGCGCGGCTCGGTGTTGGGTGTCAGCCCCAAGGCGGGCACCGTGGCTCCATACGCGTCCAGGGTGACCCTCACGATCTCGCTGGGCCCCGAGCGGTTCCCCCTGCCGAGCTTCATCGGGCTCTCGAAGTCGGCGGCCGAGGCCAAGGCGAGCTCCTACGGCCTCGACGTGTCGTTCTTCGTGGTGCCGAACACCACGGGCTCGCTCGTGATCAGCCAGACCCCGGCGCCGAACGTCACCGTCTCCTACGGCGACGGCGTCACGCTGTTCATCGCGTGAGGTTCGGCGCGCACGTGCGCCGCGGCTCCGATGTCACGACCGGCGTCGTCGAGGAATGCCGGCGCCGCGGCGCCGATTGCGCGCAGATCTTCCTGTCGAACCCGCGCGCGTGGGCTCCGCCGTCGTTCACCGACGAAGCTGCCGCGCGGTTCCGCGAGGGGTGGGCGGCGAGCGGGCTCCACCCCCTGGCGGCGCACGCTCCCTACCTGGTGAACATCGCCTCGCCGAACCACGGGTTCCTCTCGAGGTCGCGGGCGCTCGCTCGTGCGACGGCTCGAGCGTGCGACCGGCTCGGTGTCGACCTGTTGGTGCTGCACGCGGGAGCGGGCGGCGACGGCGAGCCGGCGACGGCCCGTCACCGCGCCGCGGTCTCGCTGAGGCAGGTCGTGCGGTCGGCCGTCGGCGTGCGCGTGCTCGTGGAGCTCCTGGCGGGCACGCGCGGGGCGGTGGCTTCCACGATCGGCGAAGCCGCCCTGCTGCTCGAGGAAGCGGGCGACGATCGGCTGGGGCTCTGCCTCGACATCTGCCACCTGTTCGCCGCCGGGTACGGCCTCGACGAACCCGACGGGGTCGACGAACTGTTCTCGGAGCTCGCCGAGCGCGGCCTCACGGGCCGGGTCGCCCTCGTTCATGCGAACGATTCGGAGTTCCCCCGGGGAGATCGCCGGGACCGGCACGCGCCGGTCGGCGAGGGGTTCATCGGCCCGGGCGGGTGGCGGGCGATCCTGTCGCGGCCGGAAGCGGCCGACCTGCCGTTCGTGCTCGAAACCCCCGGCGACGCGGCCTCACATGCCGAACAGATCGAGACGCTCCGCGCGGTCGCCCCGCCGAGCCGTGACGATCCACTCGGCGGTCAGGACACGAACTCGGCCCTCGGGCCCTCCTGGTAGCTGTAGCGTTCCTCGGCGAACGGCTCGGCGTGCACGTGATACCCCCGTAGCTCCCAGAAGCCTCGCTCGTTCCGATCGCTGAAGCGCAGTCCGGTGAGCCACTTCGCGCTCTTCCAGGCATAGCGCTTGGGCACGACCAGCCGCAGCGGCCAGCCGTGCTCGGGCGTGAGATCCTCGCCGTGGTTACGCCACGCGAGCACCACGTCGTCGTCGCTCATCGCCTCGAGCGACAGGTTCGACGTGTAGCCGTTGGGGCTCTCCGCGATCACCCACTTCGCCTCGGAGGTGGGCCGAGCACGCTCGAGGATCGTCCCGAACGCCACACCCTCCCACGTGTTGTCGAGCGTGGTCCATCCGGTGACGCAATGCATGTCGGCATCGACGGTGACCGTCGGCAGGGCCCGCAGCTCCTCGTAGCTCAGCCGGAAGGGGTGCTCCACGAGGCCCGAGACCTCGACATCCCAGTCCGCGCCGTCGAAGCTCGGGATCGGACCGTAATGCAGCACCGGCCAGGTCTTCACCAGCCGCTGACCCGGTGGGATGCGCGGGGCGATCTCGGGCGGGTAGTTCTTCGTGAACAGGCCCATCAGTCCTCCTCCTCAAGGCCGGGGCCGCCCCGTCGAGCCGCACGGGCGACGACACCCCACGCTTCGAGGGCGGTCGCGATGCCGTCATCGCTCACGTCGGCGTGGGTCACCATGCGCACGTGCGTGCCGGTGTGCGTCACGCCCACGCCGAGGGCGGCGAGCCGCTCGACGGTGTCGAGCACGCCCAGCCCCGCCGCTTCCGTGTCGACGAGGACCATGTTCGTTGCAGCCTGGTCGGGATCGATCGAGCCGGGAAGCCGCTCCCCGACCCCCTCCGCGAGCCGACGGGCACGCTCGTGGTCCTCGGGTAGGCGTTCGGGGCCCCGCTCCAGGGCGACGATGCCGGCGGCCGCCATGATGCCGGCCTGGCGCCAGGCGCCCCCGAACAGGATCCACTGTCGCCTGGCCTCGGGCATCAGGTCGGCGGGCCCGCACAGCAGCGAGCCGATGGGTGCTCCGAGGCCCTTCGACACGCAGAACATCACGGTATCGGCCTGGTCGGCGAACTCGGCGGCGTCGACGGCCGCCGCGGCGGCAGCGTTGAACAACCTGGCACCGTCGAGGTGCACGGGCACGCCGGCGTCGTCGGCGACCTTCCGCACGGCCTGCAGCTCCTCGAGCGGCATCACGCGACCGCCCGCTCCGCCCACGGTGTTCTCGACCGAGAGCAGATCGACGACCTCGACGTCGTAGAACGAGTCGGGCTCGAGCAGGGCGCGCGCCTGTTCGGCGTCGATCCACCCGCGGGGCCCGGGGTCGGTCGTGCGGAACGCGATGCCCGACAGCGCCGCCGACGTCATGACCTCGGTGCCGGCGACGTGCGAGAGCTCCGAACATGCCACCAGGTGGCCCCCCGTTCGCACGTGAAGCGCGAGCGCGATCTGGTTGGCCATCGTGCCGGTGGGCACGTAGAGGGCGGCTTCCTTGCCCAGACGCTCGGCGGCGAGCGCCTGCAGCCGGTTGACCGTTGGGTCGTCGCCGTACCAGGCGTCGCCCACCTCGGCCTCGGCCATCGCCCGACGCATCTCGGGCGTCGGCGTGGTGACGGTGTCGGAACGCAGGTCGACCCGGAACCGGCTCATGGCCCGGCAGTCTACCGACGGCCGGCTCAGTACAGGAACATCGGCTTGCCGTCGACGTGCTGGATCTTGGGCCGGTAGCTCTCGCGGTCGTAGAGCGCGTCGACGTCGACGCGCTTGACCCCCTGGCCGAGCACCGAGATCGGGACGTTCACGTAGTTGCCGTTGCGCAGCGCCACCAGCCGGCCGTGCACGCCTTCGATCGCGAGATCGGCCGCCATCACGGCGTAGTTGATAGCGACCATGAGATCGAGGGAATCGGGCGAGCCCGAACGCATCAGGTAACCGAGCTGCTGGTAGATCGTGTCGGACCCGGTGCGTTCCTTCAGCAGGGCGCTCGTGAGCTGGCCGATGCCGCCCAGCTTGCGGTGGCCGTAGGCGTCCTCGTCGCCCGCCTGCATCATCTCCCCACCCGCGAGCGTCGCGCCCTCGGAGATCGTCATCATCGCGTAGTTGCTGGGATTCGCCCCCTTGTCGCGCAGCAGCAGCTCGCCCAGGCGGTCGACGTCGAACGGCACCTCGGAGATGATCGCGCGCTCCACGCCGGACAGGTAGGCCGACACGAGCGAGGTCTCGCCGCTGTAGCGGCCGAAGACCTCGACCACCGCGAGCCGTTCGTGGGAGCCGGCGCTCGTGCGCAGCTGGTGGACGAAGTTCACGGTACGGGTCACCGCCGTCGAGAACCCGATGCAGTAATCGGTGCCGTGCACGTCGTTGTCCATCGTCTTGGGGATCGCGACGACGGGGACACCCTCCTGGTGCAGGCGCAGACCGAACGAGAGCGTGTCATCGCCGCCGATCGGGATCAACGCGTCGAGGCCGAGCGCTTCGATCACTCGCAACACGTGCGCGGTGTGATCGCGCGGTCCGTCGTCGGTGCGCCCCTCCGCCAGGAACGCCGGCTCGTCGGCCGGACCCACCTTGGCCGGGTTCGTGCGCGACGTGTGCAGGAACGTGCCGCCCGTGCGGTCGATCGTGCGCACCACGCCCGGGTCGAGCGTCAACAGGTTCGCCGCGACGCTCTCGAGATCGTCCGGATCGGCCTCGAGCAGCCCACCCCACCCGCGGCGGATGCCGAGCACCTCGTGGCCCTCGGCGACCACCCGCGACACGGCCGCCTTGATCGAGGCGTTCAGTCCCGGTACGTCGCCTCCTCCGGTCAGGATGCCGAGTCGCATCTCGGCAGCCTACGAAAGGCGGGCCGGCACGGTCGGCGACCGCGGGGCTCAATCGCACAGGACCTGGGGGATCTCCCACAGCTCCTTGGGGACGAGCCGCGGCTCACGACCCACGCCTGCGAGGGGGGAGGTCACGGACTCCTGGCCGACGATGCCGACCATCGATCCCCAGCCGTCCCGGCTCGCTTCCTCGACCGCCGCGATGCCGAGCCGCGTCGCGAGCACGCGGTCCGCGGCGACAGGTGAACCTCCTCGCTGCACATGCCCGAGCACCGTGATGCGCGACTCCACGGCGTTGCGCGACGCGAGCTCATCCGCGACCAGCCCGCCGATACCTCCCAGGCGCGGCCACCCGTTCTCGTCCAGGGGGTAGTCGGGCACCTCCAACGTGCCGGGCACCGGCATCGCGCCCTCGGAGACGACGACGATCGAGAACCGGCGGTCCTCGAGCATGTGCTGTTTGACGCGGCGAGCCACCGACGAGATGTCGAACGGGTGCTCGGGCAGCAGGATCACGTCGGCCGCGCCCGCGATGCCGGCCTCGAGCCCGATCCAGCCGGCGCTGCGCCCCATGACCTCACAGACCATCACTCGGCGGTGACTTTCGGCGGTGCTGTAGAGCCGGTCGATCAGGTCGGCGGCGACCTGCACCGCGGTCTGGAACCCGATGCTGCGGTCGGTGCCTGCGATGTCGTTGTCGATCGTCTTCGGCACACCGATGATCGGCACGTCGGGCATCGCGGCGCAAGCTCCCATCGTGCCCTCGCCTCCGATCACGATGAAGCCGTCGAGCCGATGAACCTCGCGCGCCTCGCGGACGCGGTCGACGCCGTCGGCGGACCGGAAGGGCTGCACCCCCGACGTGCCGAGGATCGTGCCTCCGCGCGTCAGCAACCCACGCACGTCGTCACGCGTGAGCTCGTCGGCCGTGCCCTCCATGACGCCGCGCCAGCCGTCGCGGAAGCCGTACACGGTCGCGCCGTGAGAGTCCTGCGCGAAGCGGACGATCGCTCGGATCGCCGCGTTCAGTCCTGGACAGTCCCCCCCGCCGGTGAGCAGCCCGAGTCGCATGGCGCAGAGACTACGACGCGAACGAGCCCGGTTCGGACCCGATGGGCTTCGGTACGATGTCGCGCATGCCCGGCGTCGCGGTGCTCGCGAGCTTCTTCCCCGACATCAAGGGGTGGCTGGAGGCCATCTTCATCGGGCTGCTGGTGCTGCTGGCGGGCGCCGTCGGCGTCTTCGCCCTGTTCGTGATCGCGCAGCAGTTCCGCAATCCGGGACGGCGGGGCGGGCCGAACTAGCCTTCGGCCGGAACGATCGTGGTGCCCGTCTCGCCGCGCAGGGCCCCGGTGGCGTCGTCGAGGTCGGCGATGACCGCCCTGGCTCCACCGTCGCGGACGAATCCCGCCGCCGCCTCGACCTTCGGGCCCATCGATCCTGCGCCGAACTCCCCCCGTTCGATGAGCTCGAAGGCCTCGCCGACGTCCAAGCGGTCGATGTCCTCCGGGTACAGCGACCCGTAACCGCGCTGCACCTTCTTCACGTCCGTGAGGATCAGCAGGGTGGTCGCGCCGACCTCCTTCGCGAGGATCGCCGCGGCCAGATCCTTGTCGACGACCCCTTCCTTGCCGATCAGGCGTGGGCCGTCCTCGATCACCGGAACGCCTCCGCCTCCGCTCGCGATCACGACCACGTCGTCGGCCACGAGGTTCGTGATCACCGGGGTCTCGACGATCGAGTACGGCCGCGGGCTCGGCACGACCCGACGCCATCCCCCGTGTGGATCGGCCCTCACCGTGTAGCCGCGTTCGGCTTCGAGGCGCCGGGCCTCGGCCTCCTCGTAGTAGGGACCGACGAACTTCGTCGGGTTCGTGAAGGCGGGATCGTCGGCGCGCACCCTGGTGAGCGTCAGGACCGTGGCGACCGGACGCTCCATGCCGCGCTCGAAGAAGACGTCGCCGAGCGTGACCTGCAGCAGGTACCCGATCTGGCCCTGGCTCTGGGCCCCGCAGACGTCGAGGGGCATGGGCTGCACGGTCGCGGCGGCGGCTTCCTGCTGCAGCAGGATGCGACCGACCTGGGGACCGTTGCCATGGGTCACGACCACCTGCCACCCGTCGGCGGCGATATCGGCGATGCGCTCGGCCGCCTCGCGGCACGCCCGATACATCTCCTCGAACGTGTCGTCGGCACCGCGCCGAAGCAGAGCGTTGCCACCGAGGGCGACCACGACCCGCTCCAACGACATCAGCTCCTCGGCCGGCGAGCGCCCGACTCAGTCCAGCACGGGTGCGAGCACGTCGATCAACGTCGGCGACTCCGGCAGCACGTCGAGGTCGTAGCGCACCCGCACGGCCGGCTTGCCGATGTCGATCACGCTCCGAAGGTCGATCGGCGTTCCCACCACGACCAGATCGGCGTCGGCCGAGTCGATGATCTTCGAGAGCTCGTCGAGCTGTCCCTCGCTGTACCCCATCGCGGGCAACACCGCTCCGACGTCGTACTTCTCGTACGTCTCGGCGATCGTGCCGAACGCCCATGGGCGCGGGTCGACGATCTCCGCCGCGCCGTTGCGCTCGGCCGCCACGACACCCGCGCCGATCTTCATCGATCCGTGGGTGAGGGTGGGGCCGTCCTCGACCACCAGGACGCGCTTGCCCCGGATCGCCTCGGGGTCGTCGACGGTGACCCTCGAGTTCGCCTTGACCACGGTCGCCGTGGGGTTCACACCGGCGATCGTGGCGTCGAGCTGGGCGACCTGCTCCGGCGTCGCCGAGTCCATCTTGTTCACGACGATCACGTCGGCCGCCCGCAGGTTGGCCTCGCCCGGGTGGTAGGTGAGCTCGTGGCCGGCTCGCAGGGGATCCACGAGCGTGATCCACACATCGGGCGTGTAGAACGGCAGATCGTTGTTCCCGCCGTCCCACAGCAGCACGTCGGCCTCGGACTGAGCCTGCTCGAGGATCGCCCCGTAGTCGACACCGGCGTAGATCACCGTGCCGCTCGTGATGTGGGGTTCGTACTCCTCGCGCTCCTCGATCGTCGTGTGGTATCGGTCGAGATCGGCGAGCTCTCCATAGCGCTGCACGCGTTGCGCCACGAGGTCGCCGTAGGGCATCGGATGCCGCACGGCGACGACCCGCTTCCCGGCATCCCTGAGCACGCCGGCGATCGCACGGGTCGTCTGGCTCTTGCCGACGCCGGTGCGCACGGCGACGACCGCCACGGTCGGGATCGAGGCCCGGATCATCGTGTCGTCGGTCCCGAGCAGCACGAAGTTCGCGCCGGCGGCCAGCACCTCGTTGGCCTTGTGCATCACGTACTCGTGCGAGACGTCGGAGTAACTGAACACCACGTCGTCGACCTCGAGGTCACGGATCAGCCCGGCCAACTCGGACTCGTCGTAGATCTGGATGCCCTCGGGGTAGTTCTCACCCGCGATCTCCGCGGGGTACTTCCGGTCGTCGATGAACGGGATCTGGGTCGCCGTGAACGCCACCACCTGCACGTCGGGGTCGTCGCGATACACGGTGTTGAAGTTGTGGAAGTCGCGACCCGCGGCTCCCATGATGAGGACGCGTCGCTTCGCCATGACGAACTCCCTTCGGCTCCAGGCCAGCAGTGTCGGAAGCGTCTGATGCGCGGAGGCGACGCGCCTCGGGGCTGGTGCGCCGCCGGCGCCGTCCCCGCTCTTCATCGCGGAGCCTACCCCACCCCGTTGGCGCGAGTCAGGAGGCTTCGGCCCCGGCCCCGGCAGGACCCATCGACCGCCAGCCGGCCCCGTCGACCCGGCCGAACGGACGCGCGAAGTGCGGCACACCCACGAGCCACCCTTCTCCGGCCGCCCGGGTCAGGAGCGCTGCCCTGGAAGCCGCACCGGTCTCCGACTCCTCGTCGTGGCTCGACGGCCACTCCGGGTGTGCCGCCTGGATCGGGATGTGCAGCAGGTCCCCGGTGATCACGACACGGTCCTCGCCGGCCTCGAGCACGACGCTCCGGTGCCCGGGCGTGTGCCCGGGTGTATGCACCACCCGCAACCCGGCCGCCACCTCGCGATCGGCGGGGTCGAGGTCGAGCAGATCCAGCTCACGGAGCCGCTGCACCTCCGGGACGGCCGCGTAGGGTTCGTGTCGATCGGCGAACGACGCCAGGTCGGCCTCGTGCAGCACGACCCGCGCGTTCGGGAAGCGTGGCCGCTCGCCCGCCCAGACGCCGCCGGCGTGGTCGGCGTGCAGGTGCGAGAGCACGACGAGCCCGACCTCCGCCGTCTCGAGCCCCAGCTCGTCGTACGCGGCCTCGGCGCTTCGCCCCGATCGCCCGGCCCAGGGCCGGTACGGCGGGTGGGAGCCGACCCCCGTGTCGATCGCCGCCACGCCCCATGGTCCGCGGGCGACGAACCCGTGCACGTGCCAGGGCTACGATCGTTCGTCGTGGAAGGCCCACGGGTGCCTCGCGCGCTCAGCCCCCCAATCCACGTCCTGGCCGGGGCATTCCTCCGACAGGAGCAGCCGCGCGTATCCCTGGCACATCGCCGAGATCTCGATGGGGCCGACGCGGAGCGGTTCGACGTGGGTCACGGGCCGACCCTACGTCAGGTCGCGCTCCGACGCCCCGTCGAGGTCCGACGCCTCGTCGATGTCGCGCAGCGTGACGTGCTCGGGATCGAGCGCGACCCAGGCCACCTCGTCGACCACGATCGGGCCCATCGCTCGCAGCCACGCCCGCAGCGATCGTTCGCCGTCGCGCAGGAGGCGCTCGGCCGCCGTGCGGGCCGGTGCCACCCGGACCACCGCGGGGAGCGGCCGGAACCGGTCTCCGTCCTGGAGCACGACCGCGTCGGCGGGGGCCTCGGCGGCGACCCGCACCATCGCTCGCAGCACGGCGTCCGACAGCCCCGGCATGTCGCCCCCCGCGACCACCGCCAGCTCCCGGTCGACGATCGCGAGCCCGGCGAGGGCGCCCTCGAGCGGCCCCTCGCCCTCGCGGGCATCACGGGCGATCCGCACCGGGACCCCGGCCGGCAACGCCGGCTCCGGATCGCCGGGCGCGACCACGACCACCACGTCGCCGGTCACCTCGGCGAGCCGGCGGATCGGGTGATGGAGCAGCGGGATGCCGTCGATCTCGGCACGCAGCTTGTCCTCGCTCCCGAACCGGGACGATCGGCCCCCGGCGAGCACGACACCGCTCGCGAGGTCAGTAGTCTGACCCAGACTAGGTCGCCTCATGCTCCCGCGGACGCTTCGCTCGGCGGGTCGGGTCGTCTTCCCTGCGGGACTGCGCGTAGGCGAAGCCGAACCGTCCCTTGACGCAGAGATGTCCACTCGTGACCGAGTGATCGGACGGGCTCGTGACCTTCACGATCTCGTTGTCCTGCACGTGCAGCTCCAGCTCGCAGCCGACGCCGCAGTAGGGGCAGATCGTGTTGGTGACGGTCTGTTCCTGCTCGTCCCAGGTGCCGGCCTCGCGCATCTCGTGCTCGCTCGTGAACATCAGTGCCCCGGTCGGGCAGACGCCGATGCAGTTGCCGCAGTAGACGCACGCCGACTCGTCGAGCGGCACCGCGTACTCGGTCGAGATGCGAGCGTCGAACCCGCGTCCGGCGACGGCGATCGCGAACGTGTTCTGCGCGTCGACCCCGCACGCCTCGACGCACTTGTAGCAGAGGATGCAGCGCGAGTAGTCGCGCACGTACAGCTCATTGTCGATCTTGACCGGCTGCGCGACGCCCTCGGCGACCGTCGGGTCCTCCGGCTCGTGGTGGTGGCCGGGCTCTCGCGCGTCGCGCTCCCCGGCCGGCAGGTCGGGCATCGTCGCACCGAACCGCTCGGGGTGCACCTCGTACTCCCGCATCCAGCGGTGCACGTCGGGGCTCGTGAGGTCCATCTCGACGCTCGACGCGAGGAACTCCATCACGAGCGTGCGCGAGTGCCGCACCCGCTCGGTGTCGGTCGACACCGTCATGCCGTCCTCGACCTGTCGACTGCAGGCGGGCACGAGGGTGCGCGAGCCCTCGACCTCGACGACGCACACCCGGCACGCGTTGATCGGGGTGAGGTTGTCGGCGAAGCAGAGGGTCGGCGTATCGACCTGGCTCGCGCGGCATGCGTCGAGGATCGTGGATCCTTCGGGGACCCGGGTCTCGACACCGTCGACGGTGACGCCGAGCAGGCGGCGCGGCGGCTCGAGCGGAAGAGCGCCGGCCATCACGACTCCTGATCCTCGGTCGGGGTCGGAACGTCGTCCCCGTTCCCGCCGCCGGCTCCGTCGCCGCCGAACATCCCTAGGGACTCGATCGCCGACTGCACCGCGTTCGCGGCCGTCTGCCCGAGCCCGCAGATCGAGGCATCGCGCATCACCTGGGCCACGTCGGTGAGCAGTGCGAGCTCGTCGTCGTTGGAGCCGAGCGTGCGGCCCTGCACGATGCGGCGGAGCGCCTCCTCCTGACGGACCGTGCCGACCCGGCACGGCACGCACTGCCCACACGACTCGTCGCGGAAGAACCGCGCGATGCGCAAGCAGGTATCGGTGAGGTCGGCTTCCTCGTCGAAGAGCATCACGACGCCCGAGCCGAGCGTGTACCCCCCCGCGCGGGCATCCTCGAACGTGAGCCGGGCGTCGAGGGCGTCGGGGCCCACGAAGCCCCCCGCGGCGCCTCCGAGGAGGACCGCCTTCAGCGGCTTCCCGCCCCGCACACCACCGGCCGCCTCGATCACCTGGCCGAGCGTGACGCCGTGCTCGTGCTCGTAGAGGCCCGGCCGCTCGACGTCGCCCGAGAGGCAGAAGAGCCGGGGACCGGTCGAGCCTTCGGTGCCGATCTCGGCGAAGGCCTCGCCGCCGGTGCGAAGCACCTCGAGCACGTTGATCAGCGTCTCGACGTTGTTGATGCCCGTGGGCCTGCCGAACAGGCCCCGCTGCACCGGGAACGGCGGCTTGTTCCGCGGTTCTCCGCGCTTGCCCTCGAGCGAGTTGAACAGGGCGGTCTCCTCGCCGCAGATGTAGGCACCGGCTCCGCGCCGCAGCTCGATGTCGAAGTGGACGCCGCGGCCCATCACGTCGTCGCCGAGGAACCCGTGCCGGCGCGCCTCCTCGATCGCGTGCGTGAGCGTCCGCGTCGCGAGCGGGTACTCACCGCGGATATAGACGTACCCCTGCTCGCAGCCGGTCGAGATGCCGGCGATCGTGAGCGATTCGATCACCGCGAACGGGTCCTGCTCCATCACGACGCGGTCCTTGAACGTGCCCGGCTCGCTCTCGTCGGCGTTGCACACGAAGTAGTGGGGGTGCACCGGCTGCTCGGCGACGGCCTGCCACTTCACGCCCGTGGGGAACGCCGCTCCGCCCCGGCCCATCAGCTTCGAGTCGGTGACCTCGCGGAGCGTCCACTCCGGGCCGTGCTCGAGCGCGAGCCGGAGCGCCTCGTAGCCACCGTGCGCCCGGTAGTCGTCGATCGAGGAAGGATCGACATGCCCGACCCGTCGGAGGAGCCGGAGCCCGTCGGCGCGTTGCCTCACGGACGTGCCGCGCAGCCCGATCGACACCGGACCGCCTTCGCGGAAGACCCGCTCCATCTCGTCGCTCACGGGACCGAAGCCGACGTCGGCGCCTTCCCCGGCCGTCTGCATCAACGCGGCGGGGGCGTGTTCGCACAGGCCGAGGCACGGGCTCGCGACGGTGTGCATCGGTGACGCCGCCATGCGGCTGGCGAGATCGGCACCGCCGGCGAGCCGACAGGCGATGTCGTCGCAGACGTGCAGGACCTGGGCGGGCCGTTCCTCGGTGGAGAACATCGCGTAGAACGTCGCGACCCCGTAAGCCTCGGCCGGCGGCACCGTGAGGCGCTCGCAAACGTAGTTCATGCCGCCGGGGCTGATCCAACCCACCGCGCCCTGCAAGGCGTGCAGCGCCGGCAGCAGCAGGTGCCGGTCCTCGCGCGCGTCCTGGCCTCCCCGGGCCACCCGATGATCGAACGACGTGCGCTCGACCGCGCCGTCCCACGCGCTCTCGGGAGGACCGAGCAGTTCGTCGACCGCAGCACGTTCCTCTGCCGACGGCTCGGCCTGCATCAGCTTCAGGTCCACGACGCCTCCGTGGACAACGCGGGCGGGCGGGCGGGCGTCACGCTCCGGATGCTACTCCCCCGCCCCCTCCGGAGATCGCGCCGGCGGTCTCCGCCTCGGCCCGCCGCTCGGGCGGCAGCTTGTCGATGCGCACCGCGGCCGCCTTGAACTCCGCGGTGCCCGACTTCGGGTCGGTCGCCTCGATCGTGAGCACGTTCGTGTCGACCTGGTCCGGGAAGTGGAACGTCATGAACACAAGTCCCGGACGCAGCGCCTCGTCGACGTGCACCGGCACCTCGACCGAGCCGCGGCGGCTCGAGACGACGACGCACTCGTCCTCGGCCAGCGCCAGCCGCGCCGCGTCCTCGGGCGAGACGTCGATCGTCTCCCCGCGGCGCAGCGGCGAGGTGTACGCCCCCGTCTGCACGCCGGTGTTGTAGGAATCGAGCCGGCGCCCGGTCGTCAGGCGCAGCGGGAACTCCTCGGTGAGCTCGTCCACCGGCGGGTCGTCGATCACGATCGACAGCGGCGCCTTGGGGCCCTGCGCCTCGGGATCGTCGAACTCCCACAGCCGCGCGTGCAGGAACATCGTGCCCGGGTGTTCCTCGTCGGGACACGGCCACTGGATGCCGCCGAGCTCCTCCAGCCGCTCCCAGCTCATGCCCGCGTGCATCGGGCTCAGCGAGCGGCACTCGTCCCAGGCTTGCCGAGGCGTGACGTCACCCCAGCCCGCCCCCATGCAGTTCGCGAGCTGGGTGATGATCCAGATGTCGTCCCTCGCGTTGCCCGGCGGCTCGAGCGCGGCCCGGACCCGCTGCACCCGTCGCTCGGAGTTCGTCACCGTTCCCTCGGACTCGAACGCGCTGTTGGACGCCGGGAAGACGACGTCGGCGAGCTCGGCCGTCTTCGTCATGAAGATGTCCTGCACGATCAGGGTGTCGAGACCCTCGAGCAGCTCGACGGCGTGCTGGTTGTCTGCCTCGCTCGTCGCAGGGTTCTCGCCGATGCAGTAGACCGCGGTGAGGTCCCCGCGTTCCATCGCCCGGAACATGTCGGTGAGGTGCCAGCCGTACTCGGGCACGATCGGCGTTCCCCAGGCCGCCTCGAACCTCGCGCGCGCGGCGGTGTCCTTCTCGATGTCCTGGAAGCCGGCCAGCTTGTTCGGGATCGCGCCCATGTCGCCCCCGCCCTGCACGTTGTTCTGGCCCCGCAGCGGGTTCACGCCGCTGCCGTACGTGCCGACGTGCCCGGTGAGCAGCGACAGGTTGATCAGCGAGAGCACGTTGTCGACGGCGTTGTGATGCTCGGTGATGCCGAGCGTCCAGCAGATCATCGCCCGGTCCGCCTTCGCATAGGCGTGCGCCACCTCGCGGATCACGTCGGCGGGAACCCCAGTGACGGCCTCACCGCGATCGAGGGTCCAGTCCATGATCGAGTCGACGTACTCGGCGTACCCGACCGTGGCCCCCTCGACGAACGCATCGTGCTGCAGGTCGTTCGCGACGATCTCCCTCGCGATCGTGTTCGACAGCGCGATGTCGGTGCCGACGTCGATGCCGAGCCAGAGGTCGCCCCACTCGGCGGATTCCGTGCGACGAGGATCGACGACGATCAGCCTCGCCCCCCGGTTGACCGCCTTCAGGACGTGGTGGAAGAAGATCGGGTGCGCGGCCCGAGCGTTCGAGCCCCACAGCAGGATGAGGTCGGTGTTCTCGACCTCCTCGTATGAGCTGGTACCGCCACCGGCACCGAAGACGGCGGCCAGACCGACCACCGAAGGCGCGTGTCAGGTGCGGTTGCAGCTGTCGATGTTGTTGCTGCCCAGGACCTGCCGGCTGAACTTCCCGGCGATGAAGTTCATCTCGTTCGTGGCCTTGGAGCAGCTGAACACCCCCGTGCCCCAGCCGGGGTTGCGATCGGCGGCGCGGCGGAGCCCCTCGGCGGCCCGATCCAGGGCCTCGTCCCAGGTGGCCACGCGCAGCTCGCCGTCGTCGCGAACCATCGGCTCGGTCAGGCGGGTGAGCGTCGTGCTCGTCGACACGTCGTCTCCTTCCCGATCCGGCGGATGCCGGTCGTTCCCATCTTACGGCGAGCCATGTCGACGCCCTCACCGGTTGGCCGGCCGGGCTCGGGCGGTCCATGATGTGACCATGGATCGCATCCCGATCGGCGGGGAGCCCACGGAACCGGACAACGTCGTCCGGCTTCCCGGCCCGGAAGACGCGATGGA
>Ga0210143_1000034_pt1 | contig 26267 bp, 29 predicted proteins | sample MayberryNW_TuleC_2_FD_185527 | JGI IMG/M metagenome (GOLD analysis project Ga0210143, IMG submission 185527) | Wetland microbial communities from San Francisco Bay, California, USA, that impact long-term carbon sequestration - MayberryNW_TuleC_D2... | ecosystem: Environmental > Aquatic > Marine... | reverse complement strand
GCGAGCGTCTTCAGCCGGTCGGCGAGCATCATCGGAGGGGGAACTTCTCGGTGAGGCGCTTCTCCACCACGGGCGGCACCATGCCGGCCACCGAGGTGAGCACCATCAGCAGCGGGAACACCGAGAAGAACCCGTAGTAGGCGATCGTGGCGGCGAGACCCCCAGCACCGCTGTCGCCGTATCGCTTCATGACGGCGAGCGGGAACCCGAGCCAGCCGTGGGCTCGTTGGTAGCGATCGATCGCACGCAACGGTCGGCCGATGTCCACGTTCATCATGCACCTCGATCGGGGACGCGATCCCCGCCCTGTGGTTCCCGTGAGGCCGCCCGAGCAAACGGCGGCCGAGAGGCGTGTCGAGCCCTCGAGGAACGGAGGCGTCAGCTGACCCAGGGAGGAACGACCTCCGACCCGTCGTCGGTGCGCACGAGCTTCGTGCCGGCCAGCATCGTGACCACGATCGTGGCCCCCTCGTGGCCGGCTTCCAGGTGGTGCACCGCCCCGATCGGCACGACGGCGGAATCCCCGGCCGCCAGCTCGAACGACTCGTCGTCGATGTGGAACGTGCCGCCGCCCGCGGCCACCGTGAAGACGTCGAGGTGGTCGTGGCGATGCGCGGGAAGACCACCACCGGGCGGCACCTCGACGCGGTAGAGGGCCGCCTCGTCGGCCCCGCGGCTCGGTGCCGCCAGGCTCGTGATCGTGTTCCCCCCGAGCTCGAAGGTCGGGTGCTCGTCGGCGCGTTCGACCGGCATGGAAAGCTCCTCCTCGATGCGTCGTCGGGTTCGGACGCGCATCATCCCATCCGCGCTCGCTCGCAGGTCGCGACCGGTTGGCATCCGGTCGCACCGGGTACCATCCCCGCGGCGTGCGGGCCGCCGGGTCCGCACGTGGTCGGGCCGAGACGGAGGAGGACCGCGTGCTCGATGTCGCGAAGGGGGCGGTCGACGCCGCGCGTGCCGCCGGTGCCGATCTCGCCGATGCACGCGCGGGCACCGACGAGAGCGAATCGCTCACCGTCCGCAACCAGGCGATGGAGGGCATCGACCGATCGACGTCGACCGGCGTCGGCATCCGGGTGCTCGTCGATGGACGCTGGGGCTTCGCCGCGACCTCGCGCCTGGACGACGCCGAGATCGACCGCACGGCCCGTCTCGCCGTCGAGATCGCGAAGGCCGCTCATCGCCTTCCCGGCGACCCGGTCTCCCTCACGCCGGTCGAACCCGCGAGAGCGTCGTGGCGCACGGACGCGAAGGAGGACCCCTTCACGGTGCCGCTCGAGGAGAAGGTCGCGCTGCTGATGGAGGCCTCGCGCCAGATGCAGCAGGTGCCCGGGCTCTCGTTCGCAGAGGCCAGCCTCGACTTCTTCCGCCGGTCGACGTGGTTCGCCTCGAGCGAGGGCGCCGAGATCGAACAGGTCGTCACGAACTCCGGCGGGGGCATCGAGGCGACCGCCGTCGGCGACGGCGACATGCAGCGCCGCAGCTACCCCAACTCGTTCCGTGGCCACGTGAAGGCAGCGGGCTACGAGCACATCCGCACGCTGGGGCTGATCGAGGAGGCCGAGCGCATCGGCACGGAAGCCGTGGCGCTCCTGTCCGCGCCGGAATGCCCCAGCGACGTGACCACGCTCGTGCTCGATTCCGGCCAGATGGAGCTGCAGATCCACGAGTCGATCGGCCATCCGATCGAGCTCGACCGCGTGCTCGGCATGGAGGAGGCCTTCGCGGGCTCGTCGTGGCTGTCCCCCGGCGATCGCGGGCACGTCCGGTACGCGAGCGACCTCGTCTCGATCACGGCCGACGCCACGTTGCCCGGTGGGCTCGGCACGTTCGGCTTCGACGACGAAGGGGTGCCCGCCCAGCGGGTGCCGATCATCGTCGACGGCATCTTCGAGAACTTCCTGTCGAGCCGCGAGACCGCCGGCGTGGTGGGGCAGACCTCGAACGCCACGAGCCGGGCCGACGGATGGAGCCACCTGCCGCTGATCCGCATGACGAACATCTCGATCGAACCGCGCGAGGGGACCCTCGCGGAGATCATCGGCGACACCGATGACGGCATCTACATGACCACGAACTCGTCGTGGTCGATCGACGACAAGCGCATCAACTTCCAGTTCGGCTGCGAGCAGGCTCGGCGGATCGAGGGCGGGAAGCTCACCACCCTCTACAAGAACCCCAACTACACGGGCATCACGCCCGAGTTCTGGGGATCGTGCGACGCGGTCGGCGGCGCCGAGGACTGGATCGTGTGGGGCACGCCGAACTGCGGGAAGGGACAGCCCGGCCAGGTGGGACGCGTCGGCCACGGCGCCTCGCCTGCGCGCTTCCGCAACGTGCAGGTGGGGGTGCGCTCGTGAGCCGAGGGACCGGCGAGCTGCTCGGAGCCGAGGGGTTCCGGCACGTCGCCGAGGGCGCGCTGTCGCTCGAGGGCGCCGACGGGGTCGAGGTCCTGCTGATGCACGAGTCGGGCGGGCTCACCCGGTTCGCGAACTCCGAGATCCACCAGAGCATCGCCCGCGAGGACACCGGACTGCGGGTGCGGGTCGTCAAGGACGGGCACGTCGGCGTCGCCGCGACGAACGAGGCCTCTCCCGGCGGGGCGCTCGCGGCCGCCCGAAGCGCGCTGGAGATGACGGGCGTCGTGGCGGCCGACCCGCTCTGGCCGGGCCTGGCCCCCGCGCAGGCGGTCCACGAGGTCGACCGGTACTTCGAGGCCACGGGCACGACCTCACCGGATCGGCGCGCCGACGCGGTCGCCGAGCTGATCGGAGCGTGCGCCCCCGGCTGCGCGGCAGCCGGCGCGTACGAGACGATCGCCGTGGAGCTGGGGGTCGCCAACAGCGAGGGGCAGTTCTGCTGGGCGCCGTCGACGCAGGCCTCGCTCACCACGGTCGTCACCGGACCCGAGGGAGGCAGCGGCTTCGCCGAGGTCTTCGCCGGCTCGGCCGATGCGATCGACCCCGGCGCCGTCGGGCAGGTCGCGGGCGACAAGGCCGTCTCCTCAGCCTCGCCCGCGCCACTCGAGGCCGGCACGTACTCGGTCGTGTTGGAGCCGTCGGCGACCGCGACCCTCGTCGGCTTCCTCGCGTGGGTGGGTTTCGCGGGACGCGCCTACATCGAGGGCCGTTCCTGCTTCGACGGCAAGCAGGACCAGCAGGTCGCCGCGCCGTCGGTCTCGATCTGGGACGACGGCACCGACCCCCGCACGCTCGGTGCCCCCTTCGACTTCGAGGGCACCCCCAAGCGGAAGGTCGACCTGATCAGCGACGGGGTCTTCCGAGACGTCGTGTACGACCGGCGCACCGGACAGGAAGCAGGCCGGGCCTCGACCGGCCACGGCCTGCCGTCACCGAACCCGGAGGGGCCGTTCCCGCTGCACCTGTTCATGGATACCGGTGACGCGACGACCGAGGAGATGATCAGGGCGACCGAGCGAGGCCTGTTGGTCACGCGGTTCCACTACTCGAACATCGTCAACCCGATGGAATCCTCGATCACCGGGATGACGCGCGACGGCACGTTCCTGATCGAGCGGGGCGAGGTCGTCGGACCGGTCATGAACCTGCGGTTCACCCAGTCGATCCTCGGCGCGCTCTCGAGCGTCTCGATGGTCGGGCGTGAGGCGCGCCTGGCGAGTGAGTTCTTCTTCAGCGCGTCGCGGGTTCCGGCCTTGAGGGTCGACGAGTTCCACTTCTCCGGGGTCAGCGACCACTGAGGTCGGGACGGACCGGTGAGGAACCCTCCTCACGTTGTCGCTTGGCCGTGCGCACGACCCGCACGACCACCCACAGACCGACGGCCAAGGCCACGACGACGCCGACCACGAGCGCGAGGGCGATGCCACCGAAGACCCAGATCCAGCCGCCGATGCACTCCAGGTCGGCCTCGTCGGCGAACGCCGTGGTGGCGACCTGCTCGCCGTCGGCCGTGATCACCCGCCCCGTCGACAGGCTCGAGACATGGAACTCCACGTCGACGTCGGCGAGCGCGCCCGCGTACTCGATCGTAGCGACGTAGGCGCGATGCGGATCGAGCGGCCCCTCGAGCTGATCCGTCTGCCGCATCAGGGGCGGCTCGCGCCCGACCAGGAAGACCCGCGTCGATGCCTCGCCACCCCCCTCCACGCGCCACCGCACCGGTCCGTCGAGGTCGGCCACCTGCACGGCCACGATCCGCTCGTCGGTGCATCGAGGTGCCACGATCACGGCGCCGCCGTGGGTGTTCCCGCGGACCCCCGCCGTGGGGTTGGCCTCGACCGAGCAGCCGGCGATACAGGCGGCCAGCGCGAGGCCACAGATCGTGATCGACCACGCCGAGATCCGTTGCACCAGCATGTTGTACGACGGGAAGGGCCTACGACGCGGTAGGCTGGCCGCCCCGAGGCTCGAGGAGGCGCGACGATGCGGGTCGCCGACGTGATGCACACCGACGTGAAGACGGCCGCTGCCGAGGAGACGTTCGCCGACGTGGCCAAGACGATGCGTACGAACGGCATCTCGTCGGTGGTCGTGCTCGACGGGAAGAAGCTCACCGGCATCGTGACAGAGCGCGACATCGTGAACCTGATCGCCGCCGGCGGCGATCCGCACAGCGTGAAGGTGGCGCACGGCATGACCCGGCGCGACCTCGAGACCGTGAGCCCGAAGCTCGACCTGGCCGACGCCGCCGAGCACATGGTGGAACGGAACATCCGCCACCTTCCGGTCGTCGATCGAGGACGGGTGGTCGGCATCGTGTCGATCCGCGACCTCACCCGGTGGGCCGCCGAGGAGCTCGCCAGCGGATCGGAGATGCCCGATATCGCTCGCAGCCACAAGGCCTTGCGGGCGGCCAGCGAGCTGCAGAAGCAGCGCCGCAAGGGCGCGTAGCCCTACCCATCCGACGCGCGCTCGAACGCGTCCGTCGGGTCGTGCAACGACCCCAAGGCGGCGACGTCACGCGGGAAGAACAACGACAGCGTCCAGTCGAGCACCACGCGCACCTTCCGATTCAACGTCGGCAGCTGCAGTAGGTGGTAGGTCCGTGCCACGAACCACGCCGGGAACCCTCGTAGACGCACCCCGAGCACGATGGCGACGCCCTTGTACCGACCCAGCGAGCACAACACGCCGAGCGCCTTGAACCGGAACGGCTCGACCTCCGCGCCCTCCAGTGTCGCCAGCACGTTCGCCGCGAGCCGCTTCCCCTGCCTGGTCGCGTACTGCGCCGAGGGGGGGCAGAGCCCGCCGCCGACGAGATCGGGCACCGCGGCCGCGTCGCCCGCGGCCCAGACGACGCCCTCGTGGCCCTCGACGCGCATCGCGGCGTCGACCTTCAGCCGGCCCTGGTCGTCGACCGGCAGTGAGGACGACACCGCGAGCGGCTCGGGCTTCACCCCCGTGGTCCACACGAGGGTCTCGGACGGGAACGACTCCCCGTCGCTGAGCCGCACCACTCCCCCCTCGATCGACTCGAGCCGGGTTCCCGTCTTGATCTCGATGCCCCGGCGCGTCAGCTCGCGCGCCGCATACCGGCCGAGGGCGACGTCGATCTCGGGGAGGATCTCGTCACGCGCCTCGATCAACATCCAGCGCGGCTCCTCGGGCCCGAGCTCGCGGATGTGCTTCATCGCCCACCGCGACAGGTCCTCGAGCTCGGCGAGTGACTCGACCCCCGCGTACCCGGCGCCCACGAACACGAACGTCAGCGCGGCCCGCCGCCGAGGGTCACGCGGGGGGCGCTGGGAGGCGGCCTCCAGCCGAGACAGCACGTGGTTGCGGAGCAGGATCGCCTCGCCGAGGGTCTTGAACCCGATGCCATGCTGCGCGAGGCCCGGCACGGGCAGCGTCCTCGATCGCGACCCCGGCGTGAGCACGAGTTGGTCGAACGGCATCTCGAAGCGGTCGCCGTCGACCCCCCGAAGATGGATCACGCGGTGCTGCGCGTCGACGCGTTCCACGCTCCCGACGACCACTCGGGCACGGCCGAGCGCCGAGCGCAGGGGCACGACCACGTGACGCGGCTCCAAGGTGCCGCCGGCCGCCTCCGGCAGCAGCGACTGATAGAGGAAGAAGTTCTCGCTCGTGACCATGGTGAGCTGGTGTCCCGTCTTGCGCAGCGGCTTCTCCAGACGCCGGGCGGCGTTCAGCCCGGCAGCCCCACCGCCCACGATCACGACATGCATCGCGGATGACGTTACGACCAGCGGGCCAGGACGTCCGGGATCTCGGCGAGGTCCCGGACCGCCGCATCGGCCTCGGCGAGCTGGGAGGCCGTGGGGTGGTCGGGCGCCTCGCCTCGCAGCACCCACACGGCCCGCATGCCCGTCTCCTTCGCCGGTCGCACGTCGTAGTCGAGCCGGTCGCCGATCATCGCGGTCCGCGCCGGCTCGACCCCCGCCGTGGAGAGCACGTGCGTGAAGAGCTTCGGGTCCGGCTTCTGTAGACCGAGGTCGTCGCTCACGCCCCAGACCTCGAAGAACCGGGTGAGGCCGTCGCGTTCCATCGCCCGGCGCACCGAGCTGGGTTGGTTCGCGATCACGCCGAGGCGGAAACGACCGTCGAGTGCCTCGAGGCACGGCACCACGTCGGGGTAGAGCGACGCGGGAGGGTACGCCCAATATCGGGCCGCGCGGGCCTCCACCTCGGAGATGCCGTCGTCGGAGCCGAGGAAGCGGGTCGTGAGCCGGCGGCGGAACGACTCGGACTGCGCGGCCCGAGCATCCGCGTACTCGCGATCGAACTCCTCGTCGGTGAACTCGGCGCCGGATTCCCGCAACGCGGTCATCCACGAGCGCGCGTAGATCGAGTCGTCGTACATCACGCCGCCGATGTCGAAGAACACCATCTCGAGCGCGGGCCGGTCCATCGCGTCATCTCTCCAGGTCGATCCGGCTCACACGCTCGCGCGGGGGGCGCGGCGCCGCAGCTCCTCGACGAGCTCGGCGGGCGTCGACTCACGACCCAGCCGGTAGTCGTACCGGGCGCCGTGACAATCGCTCGAACCCGTGGGCACCAGGTCGAGGCGCCCGGCCATCGCTCGGTACCGAGCGCGGGCGGCATCGTCGTGGTCCGGGTGATCGACCTCGAGGCCGGCCATGCCTTCCTCGGCCATCTGCTCGATCAGCTCGTCGGGCACCGCTCCGCTGCCCTTCCACATCGCAGGGTGCGCCAGCACACAGACGCCCCCGGCTCGGTCGATCAGCCGCAGAGCGTCGATGGGGTGCAAGGCGTGCTTGGGCACGTACGCGGCCCCGCCGTCGGCGATGTAGCCGTCGAAGGCTTCCTTCTCGGTCTGGACGATGCCCGCCTCGACCATGGCCTGGGCGACATGCGGGCGTGCGATCAGGTCGTCGCCCGCGATCCTCCTCACGGCATCGAACGAGATGTCGTAGCCGGCCAGCTGCAGCTTCTCGATCATCATCTCGCCGCGCCGGAAGCGCGTGTCCGTCAGGCGGCGCAGCTCCTCTTGGAGCTCCTCGTGCGTCGGATCGCCCCAGTAGCCGAGCACGTGCAGGCTCGCGCCGTCGTACTCCGCCGAGAACTCGATGCCCGGCACGATGGCGACGCCCTCCTCGGCGCCCGCGGCCTGCGCTTCCTCGAGCCCGGCGAACGTGTCGTGGTCGGTCACACCCATGCCGGCGAGGCCTCGCTCCCGGGCCAGCCGCACGTTGTGGGCCGGGGTCTCGGTTCCGTCGCTGAACGTGGAATGGGTGTGCAGGTCGAATCCGCTCATGCATCGATGTTCCCAGACGGAGGGAGACGCCGGATCGAAGCGACCGTCGTCAGGGAGCGGGGGTGACCAACGAGGCACCGGCCTCATCGATCGTGCGACAGCCCGTGAGCGCCATCGCGTTCTCGAACTCGGCACGCAGGATCCCGAGCACGCCGGCGACGCCCGCCTGTCCCTCGGCGGCGAGGCCCCAGATCGCGGGACGGCCGACCAGCACCGCGCTCGCACCGAGGGCGAGCGCGGTCAACACGTCCGTGCCCCTGCGAACGCCTCCATCCATCAGCACCGGTATCCGTCCGGACACCTGCGCCACCACCTCGGGCAGGGCATCGAGACCGGCGGGCGAGCGGTCGAGCTGACGTCCACCGTGGTTCGACACGATGATCGCGTCGGCGCCTGCCTGGACCGCGAGCTCGGCGTCCTCGGCCGTCAGCAGGCCTTTCACGAGGACCGGCAGCGTCCGGGCCGTCTCCTTGATCCATGCCAGGTCGTCCCACGTGAGCATGGGATCGAAAATGTAGTCGCTGGAACCGATCCCGATCGGCATCACGAAGCCGCTGCGCGTGTCGCGATGCCGCAGCCCGTTGACCGCGAAATCCGCCGTCCAACAGACCGCCCCGTACCCGGCGGCGACGACACGCTCGAGCATCGAGGCGGTGAATCCTCGGTCCTGCGCCACGTACAGCTGCCACCACAGCGGGCCGTCGGTGGCCTCGGCCACTTCCTCAAGGTACGCCTCGGCCGTGGAGCTGACGACCATGATCGTGCCGGCGGATGCGGCGGCCCTGGCCGTCGCGAGCTCGCCGTCGGGGTGTGCGAGCCGCTGGTACGCCCAGGGTGCGACCAGCACGGGGAACGCGAGCCTCGTGCCGAGCACGGTCGTCGACGTCTCGGGCGCGCCCGAGCCGCGCAGGATCCGCGGGCGGAGCATCCATCGGTCGAACGCCCGGCGGTTCTCCGCGAGGGTCCACTCGTCGCCGGCCCCCCCCTCGTAGTAGTCCCAGACCTCCGGAGGGAGGGCGGCGCGTGCGACCGGCAGATAATCGCCGACCGTGACGTAGCGCGGTGACTCGCTCATGGTCGGAAGCAGGCTAGCGCCGCGCCGCTCCTCCCCGCGTTCGGACGCGCCCGGCCCCCATGTCACGCGAGAGCCCGCGGGCCGTCTCCCGTACCGCCGCGGCGAGCGCCGGAGCCGGCTTCCCGCCCTGCACGAGCCGTTCCACGGGACCCACCACCCCGATCGCCCCGACGGAGTGGACGAGATCGTCGAAGACCGGCGCCGCGATCTCGGCCTCGCCGACGATCGCCTCCTCGTCCTCGAGCGCGGCGCCCTCGGCGGCCACCGAGTCGAGCGCCGCCGCGAGCGCCGCCGGGTCCGTCACCGTGCGGCCGGTGAGCGGCGTCAGCTCGGCCTCCAGGAGCGCCTCGCGCGAAGCCTCGGGGAGGAAGGCCGCGATCGCCTTGCCCAGCGCGCACGCGTGCCACGGGATCGATGCACCGACCTCCAGGATCTGCACGGAGTTGTCCGGGCGGAACACGTGATGCACGATCAGCACGTTCGAGCCGTGCAGCACGCCCACGCGCACCGCCTCGCCGACGCGCGAGGCGAGCGAGTCGGCCCACAACAGGGAGCGGCCGCGCAGCTCGTGGTTGTCGAGGAACGCGTTCCCCAGCTGCAGCATCGCCGGTCCGAGGCGGTACTTGTCGGTCTCCGGGTCCTGCTCGACGAGTTCCTGTGCCTCCAGGGTCCGCAGGAGCCCGTAGGCCGTGCCCTTGGCGAGCCCGAGTCGATCGGCTATCTCGGTGACCCCCAGGCGCGACGACCCCGTGCCGAGCACCTTCAGGATGCGCGCCGCCCGTTCCACGGACTGGATCGTGCCTCGGCGCCGGCCCGGAGCCGATCCGGGCTCGCCCGCCGAGTGGTTCATCCAGTTCCCTCCAGGGTTCGCGCCAGCGCCGCGAACAGGAGTGCGGTGGAGGTGGCGCCCGGGTCCTGATGGCCCACGCTGCGCGCTCCGAGGTAGGAGGCCCGGCCCTTCCGCGCCTGCATCGGAACCGTGGCGCGCATGCCCTCGCGGGCCGCGTCGGCGGCCTTTCGCGAGGCGGACGCGGCATCTCCGCCCGCCCTGAGCTCTCGCTCGAAGGCCTGCAGGGCCGGTGCGTACGCATCGACGATCGTCTTGTCCCCCTCCTGGGCGGCGCCCAGCCCTTGGATGCCGTCGAGCCCGGCCCGCATGGCCTTCAACAGCTCCTCGGCGCCGAACGTCTCCGCATCGGTCAGCACCTCGCCCGCCCGTCGGAGGCAGGTACCGAACAGGGGACCGGCGGCGCCGCCCACGCGATAGATCAACGTGCTCCCGGCCCGGATCAGCAGCTCGCCGGCGCGAAGGTCCTGCGTGGCGTCCAGGTCCGTCACGGCCGCGGAGAACCCTCGGTCCATGTTGATGCCGTGGTCCGCGTCGCCGATCGCGGCATCGAGCTGGGTCAGGAAGTCCCGGCTGCCCGCGATCTCGTCGGCGCTCGCACGGATCCATCGTCGGATCGTCTCGCGGTCGGATCCGAGCGGTCCCTCGCCGAGTCCATCGACACGCCGGGTCACGGTGGCACCATCGAACCGCTCCCCGCCCCTGTCAACTTCGACGGCCATGCGTTCGACGATACCGAACTTCGTTGCGCCAGGCCGTGTTGATTTCGATGATTCCTATGTATTGACATCTTCTGTCGAACCGAGTTTCCTCGGGTCCGAGGCGGCCCCGGAGGGGGGCCCTGCACGGAGGGGGTGGTCGCTCAGATGTTCCTCGGAGAGGTGGTCGGCACCGCGGTGCTCGTCCTGATCGGCGACGGCGTGGTTGCCGGGGTGCTCCTCAACAAGTCGAAGGCGCAGAACTCCGGGTGGGTCGTGATCACGTGGGCCTGGGCCATGGCGGTGGTCTTCGGCGTGCTCGCCAGCATCGCCGTCACCGACGGCATCGGCCATATCAACCCGGCCGTTACGATCGCGTTCGCGGTCGCCGACCTCGGCGTCGAGTGGAGCGACGTGCCACTGCTGATCGCCGGGCAGTTCCTCGGCGCCTTCATCGGCGCGATCCTCGTGTGGCTCGCCTACCTGGTGCACTGGGGCGAGACCGAGGACCCGGGCCTCAAGCTCGCGGTCTTCTCGACCGGTCCCGCGATCCGCAACACCGCTGCGAACCTGATCACCGAGATCATCGGCACGTTCATGCTCGTGTTCGGGGTCGTTGCGATCTTCGAGAACGAGGCGGCCGCCGCACTGGGAGCGTTCTTCGTGGGGTTGTTGGTGCTGGGCATCGGCATGGCGCTCGGGGGCCCGACCGGCTACGCGATCAACCCCGCGCGCGACCTCGGTCCGCGCATCATCCACGCCATCGTGCCGATCCCCGGCAAGGGCACCTCTGACTGGGAGTACTCGTGGATCCCCGTCGTCGGCCCCGTCGTCGGCGGCGTGATCGGCGCCCTCGCAGCCAAGGCGATCTTCGATCTCTGAGAACGGTCGGCGGGAGGGCCGCTCGTGGCCCTCCCGCCACCCCCCAACCCGATCGGAAGCGAGGTACGCATGAAGAAGCTGATCAATGATCCAGCCGAGGTGGTCCGTGAGGAGCTGCAGGGCATCGAAGCAGCTCATCCCGACCTCGTGAAGGTCTCCTACGACCCGTACTTCATCTCTCGAGCCGACGCGCCGGTGCAGGGGAAGGTCGCGCTCGTCTCGGGGGGCGGGTCGGGGCACGAGCCGATGCATGGTGGATTCGTGGGCATGGGGATGCTCGATGCGGCCTGCCCCGGCGAGGTCTTCACCTCGCCGACCCCCGATCAGATGGAGGCGGCCACCAAGGCCGTCGACGGCGGCGCCGGCGTCGTGCACATCGTCAAGAACTACACGGGCGACGTCATGAACTTCGAGATGGCCGCGGACCTCTGCCGGGCCGAGGGCACCGAGGTGGAGGCGGTCGTGGTCGACGACGACGTCGCCGTCCAGGACTCGCTCTACACGGCCGGCCGCCGCGGGGTGGGCACGACGGTGCTGATGGAGAAGATCGCCGGTGCCGCCGCCGAGCAGAAGCGCTCGCTCAAGGAGGTCGCCGACATCTGCCGGGAGGTCAATGCCAACGGTCGATCCATGGGCATGGCACTGACGTCGTGCACGGTCCCGTCCGCCGGCAAGCCCACGTTCGAGCTCGGCGACGACGAGATGGAGATCGGCATCGGCATCCACGGCGAGCCCGGCCGCGAGCGCATGAAGATGAAGCCCGCCGCCGAGGTCGTCGAGATGATGGCGACCGCCATCGTCGACGACCTGCCGTTCTCCAAGGGCGACCAGGTGCTCGCGTTCGTCAACGGCATGGGCGGCACGCCGCTGATCGAGCTCTACGTCGTGTTCAACGAGCTCAACAAGTTCCTCTCGGGACGCGGCATCACGATCTCGCGGAATTTGATCGGCCCGTACATCACGTCGCTCGAGATGGCCGGGTGTTCGATCACGCTGCTCAAGATGGACGACGACTTCACGCAGCTGTGGGATGCCCCCGTGAAGACGGCCGGATTGCGCTGGGGCACGTGATGCCGGACTCGGTGTCGACGGCGTCGAGAGGGGGGTGAGCCTACGGGTGGCGGTTGCGTACGACGAGGTCGTCGCGTGGCTCAAGGTCTACGCGGCGACGATCGCCGAGAACAAGGAGTACCTGACAGAGTTGGACTCTGCGATCGGCGACGCCGACCACGGCATCAACATGGATCGAGGCTTCCAGGCGGCCGTCGGGACGCTGGACTCGGCGACCCCCGGGGACATCGGTGCGCTGCTCAAGACGGTCGGCATGACCCTCGTCTCGAAGGTCGGAGGCGCCGGAGGCCCGCTCTACGGCACGCTGTTCCTGCAGCTCGGCGCCGCCACCGCGGGGAAGGAGCGGATCACTCCCGAGGACTGGTCGGCGGCGCTCGAGGGCGCGGTGGCGGGCGTGCAGGCACGAGGGAAGGCGGAGCCGGGCGACAAGACGATGCTCGACGCGCTGATCCCCGGCCGGGACGCCTACGCGGCCGCGCTGGCCGACGGAGCGGATCTGCCCGCGGCGCTCCGGCGCTCGGCCGACGCGGCCGAGGAAGGTATGCGCGCCACGATCCCTCTCGTGGCGCGGAAGGGTCGCGCGAGCTACCTCGGGGGACGAAGCGCCGGCCACCAAGATCCCGGCGCGACCTCGAGCGCCCTGTTGCTCCGCACCGTCGCCGACACCTGGGTCGGCGACGGATGACGAACGAGGAGGAGGCCCCAGATGGCTGACTACGTCGGTGCCCTCGACCAGGGCACGACCAGCACGCGATTCATGATCTTCGATCACGGCGGGAACGTGGTCGGCATCGATCAGAAGGAGCACGAGCAGATCTTCCCCAAGCCGGGGTGGGTCGAGCACGACGCCGACGAGGTGTGGACGCGGAGCCAGGAGGTGATCGACGGCGCCCTCGGCAAGAACGACCTCACCGCGGGCGACCTCGCCGCGATCGGGGTCACGAATCAGCGGGAGACGACGGTCGTCTGGGACCGCGCGACCGGGCAACCGATCCACAACGCGTTGGTCTGGCAGGACACGCGGACCGACGGCATCTGCAACGAGCTCAGCGCCGACGGAGGGCAGGACCGGTTCCGCGAGAAGACGGGCCTGCCGATCGCGACGTACTTCTCGGGCCCGAAGATCCGATGGCTGCTCGACAACGTGGAAGGCGCTCGTGCCAGGGCCGACGCGGGTGAGCTCGCCTTCGGGAACATGGACACCTGGTGCATCTGGAACCTCACCGGCGGCACGAACGGCGGCGCCCACGTCACCGACGTCTCGAACGCCAGCCGCACGATGTTGATGGACCTCGAGACGCTGGATTGGGACGACTCGCTGTGCGACGCGATCGGCGTGCCGCGCTCGGTCCTGCCCGAGGTCCGCTCGTCGAGCCAGGTGTACGGCGACACGGCGACCACGGCCGCCGCCGGCGTGGCCGTCGCCGGCGACCTGGGCGACCAGCAGGCTGCGATGTTCGGACAGAACTGCTTCGACGTCGGCGAGGCGAAGAACACGTACGGCACGGGATCGTTCCTGCTCCTGAACACGGGGACGGACCCGGTCCCCTCGAAGAGCGGCCTGATCACCGGCGTCGGCTACAAGATCGGCGATCAGCCGGCCGCGTACATGCTCGAGGGCTCGATCGCGATCACCGGCGCACTCGTGCAGTGGTTGCGCGACAACCTGAAGTTGATCGAGTCCGCGCCCGATGTCGAGGCGCTCGCGAAGACGGTCGAGGACAACGGCGGCGTCTACTTCGTGCCGGCGTTCTCGGGCCTGTTCGCGCCGTATTGGCGGAGCGAGGCGCGCGGCCTGATCGCGGGGCTCACACGGTTCGTCAACGCCGGACACATCGCGCGCGCGACCCTCGAGGCGACCGCCTGGCAGAGTCGCGAGGTTGTCGACGCGATGAACGCCGACTCGGGCGTCGAGCTGACGTCGCTCAAGGTCGACGGCGGCATGGTCTACAACGACCTGCTCATGCAGACGCAGGCCGACGTGCTCGGCGTGCCGGTGATCCGTCCGAAGGTCGCCGAGACCACCTCGCTCGGCGCCGCGTACGCTGCAGGGCTCGCCACCGGGTTCTGGAGCAGTATCGACGATCTCCGCGGCAACTGGGGCAAGGACAAGGAATGGACCCCCGCACTCGACGCAGAGACGCGCGAGCGGGAGTATGGGATGTGGAAGAAGGCGGTCACCCGCACGTTCGACTGGATCGAGTGAGCCGGGACCTCCGGGAAGGATGCCATGACCGAACGCGAGCACGAGGAACACGAAGGGTCGTTCTCCGAGGGGCAGAGCGAGCACGACCCCGACGAGGACGAGCACGGCGACTTCGCCGAGGGCCAAGAGGCCGAACATCACGAACCCCCCGTGACGCGCAAGGGCACGTTCGCCGAGGGGCAGACCGACGAGGACGAGGATCCCGTCACACCCCGGCGCGGGGACTTCGCTCGTGGTCAGGAGCGCGAAGAGGACGACGACTGAACCCGCTCCCCGCTCGCGACACGATCCGCCGATGACCCGGGGCTCGCCGCACGTGCTGATCGTCGGGGGCGGTGGCACGGGGGGTGCGCTCGCGCACGACCTCGCCCTGCGAGGCGTTCGGGTGACGCTCGTGGAGCGCGGCGAGTTCACGTCGGGCACGACCGGCCGTCATCACGGTCTGCTCCACAGCGGGGCGCGATACGCCGTCAACGATGCGGAATCGGCGGTGGAGTGCATCGAGGAGAACACCCTGCTCCGCCGCATCGCCCCGGGATCGTTCGAGGAGAACGACGGTCTGTTCGTCGGGGTGACCGACGAGGACATGGCGTACCTGCCCGGGTTCCTCGAGGGCTGCGAGGCCACCGGGATCCCGACGCAGGTGCTGCAGCCGGCCGAGGCGCTGCGCCTCGAGCCGATGCTGAGCCCGGACCTGAAGGTCGCGGTGCGTGTCCCCGATGCGACGATGGATGCGATGCGGATGCCGCTGCGGTTCTTCGCCACCGCGAAGGCCAACGGCGCCGACCTGTTGAACTGGGTCGACGTCGCCGACCTCGAGCTCGCGGGCGGCACGGTCTCCGGCGCCCGCGTGCGCGACCTCGTCACCGGCCGCACGACCCGCATCGGCGCTGACATCGTCGTGAACGCAACCGGCCCGTGGTCGGAGCAGGTCGCGAGCATGGCCGGGGTCGACGTCCCGATCCGACCGTCCCCGGGCGTGATGCTCGCCGTGCGGGGCCGTCTAACGAACATGGTGATCAATCGTCTGCACGCCTCGGGGGACGGCGACATCGTGGTCCCTCAGCGAGCGCTGTCCGTGGTCGGCACGAGCTCGTGGTTCGTCGAAGATCCCGACGATCTGGGCGTGCCTGCCGATCACGTGCAGCGGATGATCGACGAAGGGTCGATCCTGGTTCCCGCGGTGCGCCACGCGGAGTTCCGGGCGGCCTGGTCGGCGGCACGGCCGCTGATCGGATCGCGCGAGGACGCCGATTCAGGTCGCGAGCTCTCGCGCACGTTCAAGACGATCGACCACGCCGTGGACGACGGCGTGGAGGGATTCGTCACGATCACCGGCGGGAAGGGCACGACCCTCCGCGGCATGGCCGAGGTCTGCGCCGACGTGGTCTGCCGCAAGCTCGGCATCGACACGCCGTGCTCGACACGAGACACGGTGCTGCTCCCCCACACGGCGGCGTACGCGGCATGACGACGAAGGGCGGCTCGACGCGGCGGCTTCTCCTGCACCGGTACCGGCGCGGCGACGCCGAGCCGCACATCGAGGAGCACGACGTGCCGGCCGACGAGGGAACCACCGTGCTCGCGGCGCTCCGTTGGATCCAGCTGCACCGGGACCCGTCGCTCGGCCTGCGTCATTCCTGCTTCCACGCGTCCTGTGGAACCTGCGGGGTGCGCGTGAACGGCCGGGAGCACCTGGCCTGCGTCACGATGCTCGCCGACCATGAGGGCACGATCGCCGTCGATCCGATCGCGAACCTGCCCGTATCGCACGACGTCGTCGTCGACATGCAGCCGTTCTTCGCGCGCTTCCCCGACCAGCACCCGATCGTCCGCGCGAGCGAGCCCCTGCCGCACGCCGACGCGACCGATGCGGCCGACGGCATCGACGAGCACGAGCGGTTCGAGGACTGCATCGAATGCGGTCTGTGCCTCTCGGCATGCCCGATCGCCGCGACCGACGCCACGTACCTCGGGCCGGCGGCGCTCGCATACGCGCAACGATTGCTCGAGGAACCCAGAGGAACCGACCGCGAGGCCATCCTCGATTGGGCCGACCAGGTCAACGCAGCCTGGGGGTGCCACGCGGCGTTCGAGTGCACGGAGGCGTGCCCCAGCGACGTCCGCCCGGCCCAGCGGATCATGGCGCTCCGCCGCGAGCTCCGCCGCCGCCGCAGGCGGCAAGGCCGTGAGGTGCCGGAGCCTGAGAACGGAACGGCGCGGCCATGAGGGGGTCTCGCGGAGGACGCGAGCGCGATCCCGGCGTCGAGGAGATCCTGCGAGGCCGTCGCGGCGAGGGCCCCATCTCGCGCAAGGCTCCGGGTCCGGTCGCGTGGTTCGACGTGCGCAGCATGACGACGGGCCATCTCGCGTTCTCGATCCATCGCATCACCGGCATCGGGATCGTCTTCTACCTCTACCTCCATCTCGCGGTGCTCTCGATGCTCCTCGGCGGCGAGGACGCGTGGAGCGGCTTCCTCGAGCTCGCCACCACTCCGCTGTTCCTCGGCCTCGACGTGATCCTCGTGTTTGGGCTGCTCGTGCACGGACTGAACGGCACCCGGCTGGCATTGGTCGGCAGCGGGTTCGTGGCCGATCATCAGAAGGCGCTGTTCTGGTCGGGGATGGCCTTCGGCGCGATCCTGCTCCTGTACGCGGCGCTCCACGTCTTCACGGCGGGCGATTGATGGCGGTCCGCTCCCGGCCCGATGGGGCCGGCCGGTCGCGGAGCTGGCGGTGGACCGCCCTCACCGGCGTCGCGTTGCTCCTGCTGGTGACGATCCACATGGTCGCGCACCACTTCGTCGTCGAGGAGATCGGCGGGCTGCGAACGTACCGGCAGGTGCTCGACTACATCGCCACCCCGGTCATCTTCGTGATCGAGGGCGTGTTCCTCGTCGTCGTGACCGTGCACGCGATGCTGGGACTGCGTTCGGTGCTGCTGGACCTCGGCATGTCCGATCGCCGGCGTCGCCTGCTCGATCGCGCACTGGTCGCCCTCGGCATCGTCACGGTCGTCTACGGGTTCGTGTTGATCGGCGTGTTGGCCTCGAGGGCCTGAAGGGAACCCGCGGTGGTCGGCATCGTGATCGTCTCGCACAGCCATCTCATCGCCGAGGGCATCGCCGGGCTCGCGCGCGAGATGGGCGGCGCCGACGTGAAGCTTGAGACGGCGGGCGGCCTCGAGGCGGTCGAGGGCCCCGGCGGACCCGAACACCCGATCGGCACCGACGCCGTGCTCGTGATGCAGGCGATCGATCGGGCGTGGTCCGACGACGGCGTGCTCGTGCTGATGGATCTCGGAAGCGCGGTGCTGTCCGCCGAGATGGCGCTCGACCTGCTCGGCGACGATCGGCGCGACCGCATCGTGCTGAGCGATGCGCCGCTCGTCGAGGGCGCGGTCGCGGCCGCCGTCACCGCGAAGCTCGGCCTGCCCGTCGACGCGGTCGCCCGCGAGGCCCGATCGGGGCTCGCGGCCAAGGCGACTCATCTCGGGGCGGAAGCCGGGCCCGAGAGCGGCGGATCGATCCCCGGATCGGAGGGGGACGTCACGACCGTTCCCCCCTCGACCGAGGAGCTGGTCGCGGTGCTCGCGGTCGACGTGCCCCACGGTCTGCACGCCCGGCCCGCCGCACGGTTCGTGCAGACCGCCGCCGGCTTCGATGCCGCGGTGCGTGTTCGCAACCTCACGACCGGTGCCGGGCCCGCCGACGCGGCGAGCCTGAACGGCGTCGCGACGCTCGGCGTACGGGCCGGACACGAGGTGGAGATCCGTGCCTTCGGGCCGGAGGCCGCCGGTGCGATCGATGCGCTGCGTGCACTGGCGGCCCGCCGCTTCGACGAGCCCGAACGGGAGCCCCCCCGGACCCCGGCTGCGAGCGCGAAGAGCAGCGGGGGCGGCCGCGAGCCGACCCCGGCGCGGGGCGAGGTGCTGGCGGGCTACGCCGCCTCGCCCGGCATCGCCGTGGGTCCGAGCAGACGATTTCACACCCCCGCGCTCGACGTGCCGGAAGGCGAGGGGACGGAGCCCGCGATCGAGCTCGCCGCGCTCGCGTCCGCCCTGCGCGAGACGGCCGACGCCATCGCCGGCCAGCGCGACGCCGTCGCCGCCAGAGCCGGGGAGGACGAGGCCCGCATCTTCGACGCCCATCTGCTGTTCCTGCGCGACGAGGCCCTGCTCGGCCCGGCGCGGGCCGCGATCGGTGACGACGGGCTCACCGCGGCCAGGGCCTGGCACGACGCCGTCGATGCGATGGCCGCAACCTGGGCTTCGCTCGAGGACGAGTACATGCAGGCCAGAGCCGTCGATCTGCGAAGCGTCGGCGACCAGGTGCTCGCACGCATCATCGGGGCCCCGGTGCCTGCGCCTCGCCTCGAGGCTCCCGGCATCCTCGTCGCGGCCGACCTCACGCCAGCCGACACCGCGGGACTCGACCCGGAGATGGTGCGCGGCATCGCCACCGCCCACGGCGGGCCTACCTCACACGCCGCCGTCCTCGCGCGAGCGCTCGGCATGCCGGCCGTGGTGGGGATCGGGCCGCGACTCCTCGAACTGGCCGAGGGATCCACGATCGCGATCGACGGCGAGGCCGGCGAGGTGCGCATCGATCCCCCCGCCGATGTCGTCGCCGAGCTGGAGGACGAGGCACGTGCGCGCGAGGAGCGCCTCGCGACGATGCGGGATCGAGCCACCGAACCCGCGGCGACCCTCGATGGCGTCGCCATCGAGGTGGCCGCGAACGTGGGCGGACCCGGCGAGGTCGAGGCGGCGGTCGGGGCCGGCGCCGACGGCATCGGGCTGTTCCGCACCGAATTCCTGTTCATGGATCGCGCCGAGCTTCCCGATGAGCGCGAGCAGGAAGCAGCGTACCGCGCGGCTGCCGCGGCGCTCGAAGGGCGGCCGTTGCTCGTTCGGACCCTCGACGCGGGCGCCGACAAGCCGATCGCCGGACTCGAACGAGAGCCCGAGGCCAACCCGTTCCTGGGCATGCGAGGCATCCGGCTGGGGCTCGAGCGACCGGAGCTGCTCGGGGCGCAGCTTCGCGCGTTGTGCCGGGTGGCCGCCGACCACCGGCTGCGGATCATGTTCCCCATGGTGGCCACGACCGACGAGCTCGCCGCGGCGCGCGTCGCGCTCGAGGAGGCGCGCGATCAGGTCGGTGACGAGCGGGCCCCGGGCGGCGGCGGCGCCGAACCCGTCATCGAGGTCGGCATCATGGTCGAGGTTCCGTCGGCGGCGCTCATGGCGTCGAGCCTCGCCGGCGATTGCGACTTCTTCTCGATCGGAACGAACGACCTCACGCAGTACGCGATGGCCGCCGATCGTGGCAACGAGCACGTCGCCGACCTCAACGACCCGCTCCATCCGGCGGTGCTCCGACTCATCGCCACCACCGTCGAGGGAGCGGCGACACGGGACCGCTGGGTCGGCATCTGCGGCGAGCTCGCGGGTGACGAGCTCGCCGCGCCTCTGTTGCTCGGCTTGGGCGTCCGGGAGCTCTCGATGGCGGCACCCGCGATCGCAGCGGTGAAGCACGCCGTGCGCTCGACCTCCCTCGACGACGCCCGGACGCTCGCCTCGTCCGCCCTCGCATGCGCGACCGCCGCCGAGGTGCGCGCGATGCTCGCCTCCCCCTAGGCGATCGGCGCAGCCGGTACGATTCGCTCACGACCCCATGAGCACTCCCGACGAGCGAGCCGCCGCGTTCCTGGCGTTCATCACGTACCTGCGCATCGCGTTGACGCCCGTCGTCATGGCGATGGTGCTCGCACGGGGTCCCGCGCCGTGGGTCGAGCCGACGGCCGCGCTGCTCTTCGGGTTCGCTGCGGCCACCGACTTCTTCGACGGGCGCCTCGCACGCCGCTGGAAGCAGACGTCGACGTTCGGAAGCTTCCTCGACACCGCGGCCGACAAGCTGCTGGTCTCGGGCGTGCTCCTGGCCCTCGTCGCCGTCGACCGCGTCTCCCCGTGGGTCGCGTTCGTGATCGTCGGCCGCGAGCTGCTGATCATGGGCCTCCGTGGAGCGGTCTCCGCATCCGACGGCATCGTGGTCACGCCATCGATGTGGGGGAAGTGGAAAGCGACGGTCCAATTCGTGGCGATCACGTTCGCGATCTGGCGACCCGACGTTCGGATCGACGATTGGTACCTCGACCAGTGGCTCATGGCCGTCGCGGCCTTGGTCACGATCATCTCCGCCGTGCAGTACCTCGCACGGTTCCTGTCGGTCCTGTCGGACCGCGATCGAACGGCGTCGGATCGCTGACCCGTGAGCGGCCCCGTCTTCCTGACCGGGGGCACGGGGTTCGTGGGCGGGGCGGTGCTGCGCCGGTTGATCGCCGACGGGCGCGAGGTACGGGCACTGGCCCGCTCCGACGAAGGCGCGGAGGCGTTGGCCGCCCTCGGCGCGGGGGTGGTCCGCGGCGACCTGTTCGACCACGGCGCCTTGCTCAGCGGCATGCGCGGATGCGCCACCGTCTTCCACACGGCCGGCGTCAACGCCATGTGCCTGCGGGACCCCGGACCCATGCTGCGCGTCAACGTCGACGGAGCGTGCGCGGTGGTCCGTGCCGCCGCCGCCGCGAAGGTGGCCCGGGTGGTGCACACCTCGTCAGCGGCGACCATCGGCGAGCGGCGGGGCGAGATCGGCCGTGAGGGCACGCCGCATCGCGGCAGCTTCCTCTCGGACTACGAACGCTCGAAGTTCCTCGGGGAGCGGAACGTGCTCACGCTGGCCGAGCGGCTGCGCGTGTCGGTCGTGAGCGTGAACCCGTCGTCGGTGCAGGGGCCCGGACGTGTCGAGGGATCGGCGCGGCTGCTCCTCGAGATCGTCAACGGCAGGCTCCCGGTGCTGGTGAACACGTGGTTGTCCGTGGTCGACGTCGACGACTGCACGGCGGCGCACCTGCTCGCCGAGCGTGAAGGCATCCCCGGTCGCCGCTACCTGGTGAGCGGCGCTTCGTTCGACGTTCGCACCGCCGTGGAGCTGCTGCGAGCCGCGTCGGGAAGGCCGGGGCGCGTCTGGTTCGCCCCGCGTGTCCTCGCGAAGGCGGGCGGTGTGCTGCTCGGCACGCTGACCGCCGCGGGCGGCCGGGGGCGCGGCATCTGCCCCGAGACAGTGCGAACCCTGCTGCACGGGCATCGTTTCGACGCCTCGCACGCCGAACGCGAGCTCGGCCTGAGGTACACCCCGGTGGAAGACACGATCCACCGCACCTTGGAGTGGTACGCGCAGCAGGGCCTCGGCCCGGCACCGATAGGATGAGGGCGCTCTCCGGCGCCCACCGAGCGCCGGGCCGATGTGAGGAGGCGCCGTGAGCGATACGCGTCCGGACCGGAACCTGGCGATGGAGCTCGCCCGCGTGACCGAAGCTGCAGCTCTCGCCGCCGGGCGATGGATCGGCCGCGGTGACAAGAACGCGGCCGACGCGGCGGCGGTCGATGCGATGCGGTTGATGGTCGACACCGTCTCCATGCGCGGCGAGGTCGTGATCGGCGAGGGTGAGAAGGACGAGGCGCCGATGCTCTACAACGGCGAGCAGGTGGGCAACGGCGAGGGCCCCGGAGCCGACGTGGCCGTCGACCCGATCGACGGCACCCGGCTGACCTCCGTGGGCCAATCGAACGCCGTCTCGGTGATCGCGCTCGCCGAACGCGGCACGATGTTCTTCCCGGGCGCCGCCGTCTACATGGAGAAGGTCGCGACGGGCGCCGAGGCCGCCGACGCGATCGACGTGACGGCGACGCCCGAGGAGAACGTTCGCCTCGTGGCGAAGGCGAAGGGGGTCAAGCCCGAGGACGTGAGCGTCACGATCCTCGATCGTCCCCGGCACGAAGCCATGATCGCCGCCGTGCGGAGCGTCGGAGCGCGCGTCTTCCTGATCACCGACGGCGACGTCGCCGGCGCGATCTCCGCCGCCTCCCCCAGGACCGGAGTCGACCTGCTGCTCGGCATCGGAGGCACGCCGGAGGGGGTGATCGCCGCAGCCGCCTTGAAGTGCCTGGGCGGGGCGATCCAGGGGCGCCTCTACCCTCGGGACGAGCGTGAGCACGACGCGCTGCTCGACGCCGGCTTCCAACTCGATGCAGTCTTGACGACCGACGACCTCGTGAGCGGCCACGACGTGTTCTTCGCGGCCACCGGGATCACCGATGGTTCGCTCCTGCGAGGCGTGCGGTATTGGCCGGACGGCGCGACGACACACTCCATGGTCATGAGGTCGCGTTCGGGAACGGTACGGTGGGTGGAGGCAGAGCATCGCTTCGAGAAACTCGAGCGATTCTCGAAGATCGCCTACCGCCCGTAGCCACCTGCCCACGAGCTGCGGTCCGGGATGCAACGTGCGCGATCGATGCGTATCCTGAACCGCGTTCACGCGGACCGACCACCGACGAGGAAAGGATCAGGCCATGGCGGAGAAGACGATCCTCGTGTGTGACGTCTGCGGCAGACCGGCTGCCGAGACCGTCACGATCAAGGCGTCACGTGGCAACTTCGTGAAGGACATGTGTTCCGCGCACGTCGCCGAGCTCGTCGCGGGTGCCCGCAAGCCTCGGCCCGGACGGCGCAAGGGCGCCGTGGCGGATTCGTCCGCCGCTGCGAAGAAGCGCACCGCGAAGCGCACGGCGACCGGCAAACGACGCGGACGCCCACCGAAGTCACAGAACGGCTAGGAACGCCTTCCCGTCATCCGTCGTCGGGCCGGGGGGCGAGCCCGTACACCCCTCGGTCGACGGTGACCAGCGCCCCGTCGCGCACGCCGAGGCGCAGCGCGGCGAGCAGATCCTTCCGCACGTTGGGCGTCGTGAAGGGGTCGAGGTGGCCGGCCCGCAGCGCTCGATCCTGGATCACCGTCCAGTGCAGGGGCCCATCGGCCTCCCGCAGCACCGCGACGGCGGCTCCGAGGGCATCGACCGCGGGTTCGGACGTGTCTCGTCGATCTGCTCGGAAGGCCGGGAGAACACGCTCGGCGAACAGCTCGACGATCTCGGGCTCCTGCTCCGAGAAGGGCAGCACCCAGGGCGCGACCACGATCTCTTCGACGCCGAGCTCCTCGAACGCTCGCACGCGCTCGATCGCCTGTTCGGGCGTGCCCGACAGGGTGTCCGCCCGCCAGGTCTCCTCGGTCTCCCCGCGCAACGCGTCGCCGGGCATCGAGGCGACGCCGCGCGCGAACGTCGCCCTGAACGTCCGGTCGTCCTCCCCCAACAGGGTGTAGAGACCCGCAGACAGCCGGAACGTCGCCGGATCACGACCGGCTTCCTCGCAGGCCGATCGAGCCGCCGCCGCCCGTTCGCCGTAGGTCTCGGGCGTCCAGCGCCAGGCGCCGTTCCATCCATCCGCGTGGCGGGCGGCCAGCCGCAACACCCGGGGTCCGCCCTTGCCTCCCACCCACACGGGGATGCGTGGCTGCACGGAGGCCGGCAACGAACGTGCATCGCGGAGTCGAACGGTCGGCCCGTCGAACGAGGTCGATTCGCCCGACAGCAGGCCCTGCAGGACCTGCAGCGTCTCCCCGAGGGCGTCGAACCGTTCGCCGACCGAACCGAAGCGGTAGCCGAACGCGTCGAATTCCTGCTCGAGCCAGCCGGCACCGACGCCGAGATCGAGGCGGCCGCCCGAGATCGCGTCGATCGTCGTCGCCATCTTCGCCACGATCGAGGGGTGCCGGAACGGCGCCCCGAGCACGAGCGTTCCCAATCGGATCCGTTCCGTGAGCGAGGCGAGCCCCGCGATCGCCGTCAACGGTTCGATCGCCGCGATCGGGATGGGATCGGCGCCGTACCGACCGAACGAGTAGAAGAAGTGGTCGGAGATCCACACGGAATCGAACCCGAGGCGTTCGGCACGTCGTGCACTGTCGGCCACCGCCTCGAACGTGATCGGTTCCCCCCCTGGGAGTGAGAATCCGTAGTGGGGCAGGGTCAGGCCGAAGCGCATGCGGGAAGGATACGGTCCCGCACACCGTCGCGGGGGCCGATGCTACGGGCTCGGGCTGGTGACCGTCGCGCGCGTCTGCATGGAACCTCGCAGTACGACGCGGCCACCGATGTCGCGCACGATCACGGTGTCGTAACCGGTGAGGTCGCCGAACTCCCGGGTCACCGTGCCCGCGCCGCTGTCGTCGAGGCCGTCGCCGTCGATGCGACCGACCAACAACGCGCCCTCAGGGCCCCGGAGCCGCACGGTGAGCGGCAGATGCTCGCGGAGATCGTCGGGCACGCCTTCCACGAGCACGATCGCCATGTCGGCGATCGTGGGTGAAACGAGCGTGAGCGCGCTGCCGCCCCCTCCCCCGGTCTTCGCCGGGTTCAACGAGCCGAGGAGCACCTCGTTCTCGGGGTCGCTGAACTCGAGCGAGGTGACGAGCTCCTGGAAACGCTCCAGCGCGCTCTGCGTGCGGGCGACCTCACGCTGGGCGGCCTGGTCCGAGCGGACCGCGCGGTTCGCCATCACCGCGCCCCATCCAGTGCCGAGCACCGCGAGCATGGCGGCGAGGGCGGCGACGAGCGTGAGGCGGCTGCGACGAGGGGTGGGGGCGTTCCGCCGGTTGCGATCCGCGACCGACCGGCGAACCGTCTCGACGACGCGACCTTCCAGCGCCTCGGGTGGATCGTCGGACGCGACGGCGAACGCCAGGGTCGCCGAAGCACGTTCCAGCTCACCGGCTTCCTTCCGGCACGCCGCACACCACGCGAGGTGGCGGTCGACCGCGGTGGCGTCGCGCGCGGACAGGCCTCCGAGGACACGCTCCGTCAGGCGATCGCGCACGGCGGTGCAGGTCACAGCAGCTCCTTACCTTCGTTCGCCTTCCTGACCTTGATCATCGCCGAGCGCAGGCGCGTCTTGACCGTTCCCAACGGGATCCCGTCGGTCTCTGCGATCTCGCGGGCGGTCATGCCACGGAAGTACGCACGGCCCACCAGGCGCCGTTCCGCCTCGGTGAGCGACGACAGCGCACGGATCGCGGCGTCGCGCTCGACCAGCACGGCCTCCTCGTCGAGTCCCGGCGCGTCGGGCACCTCGTCGACGAGCACGAGGGTGGGGCGCGAGACGCCGGTCTCTCGGCGAAGCCTGTCGACCGCCAGGTTGTGGGCGATCGTCATCAGCCACGTCGACAGTCGGCCACGGGTGGGATCGAAGCGCGCGGCCTTGCGCCACGCCGTGAGGAAGACGTCCTGGGTGAGCTCCTCGGCGGACTCGCGCGTGCCGAGCAGGCGGTAGCCGAGCGAGTAGATCGGCCGGCCGTACCGTGCGTAGAGCGCACGGACGGCGTCGTCGTCGCCGGCGAGGAGCCCTTCCATCAGTTGCTGTTCCTCTTTCGGGAGGAGTGGTCCGTCGTTGCGAGCCTGCACCCGGTGTTCCTTCCGATATACGGAGCCTCGGACGATCGCGGCTTGCGGGACACGACGCCAGGGCGTGGGTCATGCTAGTGCGATCGTACTCCGAGACCGTCCGTTCGCATCTGCCGTGACGGCGGCCTGTAGCGGGTTCGTCCGCAGGTTAGGCTCGGTTCCAGGCGGAACGGAAGTAGAACCGAACCACAACATGTGGCGAACCCGTGACACGGACATGACGACGACTCGGTTGGGTCACGCTGCTCGACTCACGGCGTCGATGGCCCTCGTGGTCATCGGTCTCCTCGCCGGCGGCGCCGCAGCCCAGTCGCCGACAGCAGGGTCGGTCGTGCGGCTGCACCTCGACGGCGTCGTCGACCCCTTCGTCTCCGACTACCTGACGGGGGGCATCGCCGAGGCGGCCGAGGCGGGGG
>Ga0210143_1000033_pt1 | contig 26988 bp, 25 predicted proteins | sample MayberryNW_TuleC_2_FD_185527 | JGI IMG/M metagenome (GOLD analysis project Ga0210143, IMG submission 185527) | Wetland microbial communities from San Francisco Bay, California, USA, that impact long-term carbon sequestration - MayberryNW_TuleC_D2... | ecosystem: Environmental > Aquatic > Marine... | reverse complement strand
ACCTCTACCCGCCCCGCCCCGACACCTTCCCGCCCCCATAGGCCCTAGGCGAAGATCGCGATGAAGATTCCCGACTCGATAGTCCCCGCTCCGCTCCGCAAACCGGCCAAGCCGGGCGCGAACGGCGGCGCCAAGGGCGAGGCCCCGGCCGACCTGAAGACCGCGCCGCCGCGGAGGCCGAGCGACGTGGAACGGCTCGGCGACCGCGCCAAGGAGGCGCCGGCCGAGGTCCTCGCCTGGGTCGACCAGCGCACCGGCGCCACCGGCTTCCTCACCGGGATGCTCTACCGCAAGGTGCCGAAGGGGACCAACTGGTTCTACACGCTCGGCTCCGCCACCCTCTTCGCCTTCATCGTGCAGGCCACGACCGGCGTCTTCCTGGCGATGTTCTACACGCCCTCGACCACCCAGGCCTACGCTTCGATCGCCCACATCAACAACGACGTGCCGCTGGGCCAGTTCGTGCACGGGATGCACAAGTGGGGGTCGAGCGTGATGGTGATCCTGGTCTTCCTCCACATGGGCCGCACCTTCTTCTTCGGCGCCTACAAGTACCCGCGCGAGCTGAACTGGGTGATCGGCGTCGTGCTGCTGATCCTGACCATGCTGATGGCCTTCAGCGGCTACCTGCTGCCGTTCGACCAGCGCTCCTTCTGGGCCTCAATCGTCGGCATCAACATCAACGGGACCGGGCCGATCGTCGGCCCCTACCTGAGCGACTTCCTGCGCGCCGGGCCGGAGCTCGGGGCGACCACGCTCTCGCGCTTCTACGCGATCCACATGCTGCTGGTGCCCGGGGCGATCATCGCCCTGATCGGCGCCCACCTCTACCTGGTGGTGAAGCTCGGCACCACCGCGCCGCCCTGGGTGCGGGCCGTGAAGCCGAAGGTCGCCGCGCCGGTCGCCCAGCTCGACGCCGGGGTCGAGGGCAACGGAGCGGCGCCGGGGAACGGAGCCGGGCCCGCCTGATGAAGCCGCGCGATAAGCAGGCATATCTGGAGGAGTACGAGCTGCTGAAGAAGAAGGGCAAGCCCTTCTTCCCCTACGCCGTGCTGAAGGACTCGACGATGGCGCTGATTGTCGTCGCCGTGATCATCGCGATGTCGCTGATCCTCGGCGCCGAGCAGGGGCCGAAGGCGGATCCAACCTCGACCACCTACGTGCCCCGGCCCGAGTGGTACTTCTTCTTCCTCTTCGAGGTGCTGCGGGTGATCAAGCCGCCGGAGCTGGTCCCGCTGGCGACGATCATCATCCCGACCATCTGCATGGTCCTGCTCCTGCTGCTGCCGTTCTACGATCGCGGCCCCGAGCGCCGCCCCGAGCGCCGTCCGCTCGCGACCACCGCCGGCTGCCTGACGATCATCGCGATGGCCTACCTCACCTACGCCGGCGCCACCGGCGGCTCGCCGACCGAGATCGACATGAAGGTGGCGCCGCGCTACGAGGCGGGCAAGGAGGTCGTAGCCGGATCGGGCTGCCTCGCCTGCCACAAGCTCGGCGAGAACGGCAACAACGGGCCGGGGCCCGAACTGACCCACATCGCCCAGCGCATCCCCCGCGCGGCGATCCTCCGCTCGGTCGAAATCGGGCCGGGCATCATGCCCTCCTTCCGCGAACTGCCGCCGAAGAAGCTCAACGAGCTCGCGGACTTCCTCTCCTCACTAGATTAGGTCGGGCCGGCCCGGCGGCTCGGCGGCCGCGACGCATGGACACGATCAACCGAAATCGCCAATCCCCGGACTTCGCCGGCCAGGTGAACCGGATGTTCGACCGCGTCGCCGGGCGCTACGACCTGCTCAACTCGGTGATGACCGCCGGCCTGCACCACCGCTGGCGGCAGCGGGCGGCGGACCGCGCCGACCTCGGGCCGGGCGACTCGGCGCTGGACGTCTGCTGCGGCACCGGCGACCTGGCGCTGGAGCTGGTCGGCCGCGTCGCTCCCGGCGGCCGGGTGGTCGGCTGCGACTTCTCCGAGCCGATGCTCGACCTGGCGCGGGAGAAGGCGGCACGGCAGGGGGCCGAGGGAGTCAGGTTCGAGTGGGCCGACGCCCTCCGGCTCCCGTACGACGGCGGGCGCTTCGACGCGGTCACGGTCGGCTTCGGGGCCCGCAACCTCGCCGACCTCGACCGGGGCCTGCGCGAGATGGCCCGCGTCCTGAAGCCCGGCGGGCGCCTGGTGATCCTCGAGATCACCCAGCCGACGCGGCCGCCGCTCTCGACCTTCTACTCGCTCTGGTTCGACCGCATCGTGCCGCTGCTCGGCGCCTTCTCCGACGATCCCGAGGCCTACTCCTACCTGCCGGACTCGGTCCGCAGCTTCCCCGCCCCGCGGCGTCTCGCCGAGATGATCGACGCGGCCGGTCTGGAGCGGGTCCGCTGCACCGTGCTGGCCGGCGGGATCATCGCGATCCACAGCGGGATCAAGGCGCCCCCGCCCGAATGACCCGGCGCTCCGCCGTGCCGCCGCCGGTGACGGCGGTTCTCGACGCGTCGAGCCGCTGGCTGCCGACCCGGCTGGGGGAGGTGGAGGAGAGGCTCCGCGACGCCGTCGTCGGGCACGGCGAGCGGCTCGGGGCGGACGCCGCCGCGACCCTGGCCGCGGGTGGCAAGCGACTGCGGCCAATGCTGGTCCTGCTCTGCGCCGGGGAGGAGGGGGGAGCGGCATCGGTCCGCGCCGCGACCGCGATCGAGCTGATTCACATGGCGACCCTCGTCCACGACGATGTGCTCGACGACGCGCCGTTGCGGCGCGGCCTGCCGACCGTCGTCGCCAGCTCCGGCCGCGGTCAGGCCCTTGCCGCCGGCGACCTGCTCTTCTCGCGCGCGTTCGCCCTGCTCGCCGGCGCCGGCGACGGGCGCGCGGTCGCCCTGCTCGCCGAGGCCTCCGTCGCGCTGGCCCGCGGCGAGCTGGCCCAGCGCCACGACGCCTTCGACGTCTCGGTCGACGAGGAGCGCTACCTCCAACGCTGCCGGCTGAAGACCGCGACCCTGTTCGAGTGCGCGTGCCTGCTCGGGCGGGACGACCCTCGCCTGCGCGAGTTCGGCGGCCGCGTCGGCCTCGCCTTCCAGCTGCTCGACGACGTGCTCGACGTCACCGGGCCGCCGGAGCGGACCGGCAAGGCGCGCGGCACCGACCTGCTCGACGGCACCGTGAACCTGCCGCTGATCGAGGCGGCTCGCGACGACCCCGGGTTGCGGGAGGCCGACCTGCGAGGCCTCGACCCGGCCGCCGCCGAGGCGCTCTGCGACCGGATCGCCGCCACCGGCGCCCTCGAGCGGGTGAGGGAGCGGGCGCTGGAGATGGTCGCCGCGGCGAAGCGGCAGCTCGCCGCCGACGGCTTCGAGCCCGAACAACGGCAGCTGTTGGAGCTGGTGGCGGACGGCGTCGTCCAGCGCTACAGCTGACCAGGCCCCTGTTAGCCGAAGTCGTCGGCGGTGATCAGGTCGGCGGCGAGCGCCGCGGCGAAGGCCTCGGCCATAGCCGCCATGTTCGAGCGCTCCAGAGCGCGCAGCTCGTCGGCCAGCTCGTGGGCGCCGAGGTCGAGCTGCTCGTCGAAGGCGTCGATCTCCCGCTCGCCGTGCACTCCCTGGCAGGACCACTCGCACTCCGGGCAGCGCCGCCAGACCCGCCAATGGGCCCGGTCGCCCGCCTGCTCCCAGCAGGTCGGCTGCACGAGGCAGGATCCGCACTCGGGGCAGACGTGGAGCTGGTGGACCGACTTGGTGCTGTTGCGACTAGGCTCGTTCATCGCGGTACATATCGAACCCCATTCAGGGGGATTTGATCCGGGGTTTTCCGCAGCCTTTCCGACAAAACCCCACTACCGGGTATCCAAAAGCCCGAGTGAAGGCGGTCCGGCGGCGGTCCGGCATCGTTACCATGGGCCGTGATGCTCGGAAACATCGGCCCCCTCGAGATCCTCGTCGTCCTGATCATCGCCCTGATCGTGTTCGGCCCGAAGCGGCTGCCGGAGCTGGGCAGCAGCCTCGGTCGCGGCATTCGCGAGTTCCGCGACACGGTCACCGGCGAGAAGCGCGACGAGGCCGACGAGGAGCCGAAGACGCTCGCCCCCACGCCGCCGGCGGCATCCGCCGAGGAGCCCGCCGAAGCCGAGACGGTCCCGCGCAAGGGCGACTGAGGCGGCCAGGTGGCCCGCCGCGTCAGGGCGGTCTCCCACGAGGATCGCCTCACCCTCGTCGAGCACCTCGATGAGCTGCGCTCACGGCTGATCGTCTGCGTCGCCGTCTTCGCCGTCGCCCTCGCGCTCTGCTTCTGGCAGAACCACCTGCTGCTCGAAATCGCCTCGGGGCCGCTTCCGTCCAGCCACGAGAAGCTGCTCACCTTCGGGATCACCGAGCCGTTCACGACCACCCTGACGGTTTCCGCGTACGGGGCGATCATCCTCTCGATGCCGATCCTGCTCTACCAGATCTACGCCTACGTGCTGCCCGCCTTCAGCGCCTCCGAGCGCCGGGTGGTGCTGCCGATCCTGCTGCTCTTCCCCGCTCTGTTCGTGGCCGGGATCGCCTTCTCGTACTTCGTCGTGATGCCGGCCGCGGTGAAGTTCCTGCTCAACTTCAACGACAGCCAGTTCAACGTGCAGGTTCGCGCCCGCGACTACTACAGCTTCTTCTCGACCACGATGCTGGCCGGGGGCCTGATCTTCCAGCTGCCGCTGGCGATTCTCGCCCTCACCCGTCTTGGGATCGTCAAGGTCCAGCAGCTGCGCGCCAACCGCCGCTACGCCTACCTGCTGATCGCGATCGTCGCCGCCGCCCTGCCGGGAGTCGACCCGGTCTCGATGCTGATCGAGATGGTCCCGCTGCTCGTTCTCTATGAGTTGAGTATCTTGATCGCTCGGGCTTTTGGCCAACCGGGAGCGAGATCGGGAAACCTGGCCAAGCCCTCGACCCAGGAGAACTGAGAGCAGATGGCGGCGAGCGGCGGCGAGCGGAGGATGGTCTTCGACATTCGGGGACGGCGCAGGCACGTCGTCAAAGTCGTCTACGCGGTCCTCGCGCTGCTGATGGGCGCCAGCCTCTTCCTCGTGGTCGGGCCGATCAACATCGGCAGCCTGCTCGGAGGCAACGAAAGCAGCAACGTCACCGGCCAGTACGAAGAACAGGTGCAGCGGATCGAACGCAAGCTGAGGAAAAGCCCCGAAGACCCGGAACTGCTGATCGGCTTGATGCGGGCCCGGATCAACACCGGCAACTCGCTCGCCGAAGCCAACCCGGAAACCGGGGAAGTGGCGCAGACCTCCGAATCCATCCAGCAGCTGCAGCTGGCGAGCGAAGCCTGGAGCAAGTACCAGAAGGCCACCGACGAACCGAGCCCGGGAGCGGCGATCCAGATCGCCGGCACGCTCTACACCCTGGCTCAGTATTCGCGCACCGGCCAGGAATTCGAGGCCAACATGCGCGGCGCCGCGCAGGCCCAGCAGCTGGTGGCCGAACAGCGCCCGAGCAAAGGCTCCTACAGCACGCTGACGATCTACAGCTACTACGGGCAGGACTTCAAGGGCGCCGCCAAGGCGCGCAGGAAGACCGAAACCTACGCCCACTCGAGGTTCGAAAAGGAAAACCTCGGCAACGAACTCGACACGTACGCGAAACGCGGGCACGAAATCCAGAAACAGCTGGCGGAAATCAGGAAGAGCGAAGAAAAAGCGCGCGCCAAAGGCGAAGCCCCGACCGCGAATCCGCTCGCCGAAAGCAATCCGCTGGCCGCGCCAGCGACGCCCGCCGGGCCGTAGGGCTGCCGAGCACGCTCAAACGTACGTCTAGGCCCGCTGGGCAGAAGGGTGGGCTTGCGTCAAAGTCATCGGTGTTTCCAGATCCCCGATGACGAAGGTCCGGCCTGCGCCTGCTCGCCCTCCCCATAACGATCGCCCTCGCCCTGCTCGCGCTGCCGAGCCCAGCTCCCGCCCACCCTGCCGCTTCCGCGGCCACCAGGGCGAGCAAGGCCAAGCACCGCTGCCGACCCCACAAGCACGGCCACCGCGCCCTGCGCCGCCACTGCCACAAGCGCAGGCGCCATGTCCCGAGCCCACCTCCGCCACCGCCGGGGACGCCGACTCCGCCGCCGAGCGGCGCCGGGGGCTCAGGCGGCACTGGGACGGGAGGCTCAGGCGGAGGTGGAGCGGGCGGCGGCCCAATGGAACCGCCCTCCGAATACGAGCTCATCGACCTGATCTCCAATAACGGCTTTGAGCAGACCGAAGAGCCAACCGGCTGCTTCGCCCCGTTTAACCCCAATGACGGCCAAGTCTCCTCCGATGCAGCCACCCCGATCGCCGGCGCCTACAGCCTCGCCCTCACCGTCTCCCCCTACGGCCGGGTCGGCTGCGTGCACGAATACGGCTATGAAGCCGGCCCGATCGCCAGGCAGGTGAAGCTCGAAGGCGAGCTTCGCATCGACTCCCCGACCAGCGGCGCCGCGCCCCTGCGGGTCTGCGCGATCGTCTACTTCGCCGCCAGCCAAGAACCGGTCCAAAGCTGTCAGACCTACTCCCCCGCAGACCAGGGGGTCCTGCACCTCTCCCTCACCCGCGACACCGAAGGAAAACGCCTGCAGCGCGTCTTCTTCCAGCTCGAGGCCGAAGGCGCCTCGATCGAGGCCACCCTCGACGAAGCCCACCTCTACGTCGAACGGCTGAGGGGCTCAGAAGGCCAGCAGGGCGGTGGCGGGGGAGGGGGCGGAGGCGGCACCAACAGCGGCCGCTACGCGGCGATGGTCTCACCGACCGACGGCGAGACCTTCACCACGCCGCTCAACCTGCGGCTGATCGGAATCGGCCACGACCCCAACATCTTCACCAACGAAAACGAAGACCACGAACCCGAAGACGGCAAGGGCACCAACGCGGCCAGGGTCGAATTCCTCCTCGACGGCGCGCCGATCGGCGCCGAGAACGGGAGCGAAGCCGAGTACCACGTCTTCAAGACCTTCGCCCACAATCTCGACGTCGCCCCCGGCCAGCACTCGGTGGTCGCGCGGGCGATCTACAACGACCCGCCGCTGGTGCTCGAAAGCGCGCCGGCGACGATCACGGTCGCGGAACCGCCTTCCTATGCGCGCACGGTGAGCCTGACCGACGACGTCGACCTGTCCCCCGGCGAGTCCTACGAATTGATCGGCTCGCCGGGCGAACGCGTTCGCCTCAACGGCAACGGGCACAGCATCGTCGCCCCGAACGGAGGCTCCGGGAACCTGGTTCTCAGGTACGTCGACGCCTACGATCTCGGCGGCGAATCCGACACCACCGAACCGGGAATCGACTTCAGCGCCGGATCCGGCGGGGGCGTGTCGATCGAGCACTCGGTGTTCGACGATGGCAACCCGGTCGACCTGCGCCTCAGCGGCTCCGCCACCGCGACGATCGCCGCCAACCTCTTCCGCTCCAACATGCGGATGCCGATCGGCCAGTCCCCCCGGGAAGAACCGCCGTCGCCGACCGTCCCGGTGATCTCGATCAGGGGCGATTCGAGCGCCCACAAGGCGTTCGCGGGCAACAACGTCGGCGCCGCGCCGGTCCTCTTCGAAGACACGAACGACTGGACGATCGGCGGCCCGGCCGACGCCGACAGCAACGTCCTGATCGGCCCGCGAGCCTCCTTCGAAGTGCTCGACAGCAGCGGCATCGCGGTCGAAGGCAACTTCCTCGACCACGTCTACTACGGCGGCTGGAGCCAGGGCCAGCTGCTCGAGCTGCACGGAAGCCGGCCGATCGCGGTCGAGCACAACGTGCTCGTCGACAGCTCCTGGCCGGTCCGCGGGATCGCCGGCGAGTTCGCCTACAACCTGGTGGTCGAAGCGGGCCACCAGTGGATGGTCCCGGACGACGGCGCCTACATCCACCACAACGTCTTCGTCGGGGGAGACAACGACACCGGGGGGATCACGGGCTACTACGACATCTCGGCGCGGATCGAGAACAACACCTTCGACGGCCTGCTCGGTGAGATGGCGCTCACCGCTCTCAACTGGCAGGCTGGCAGCACCACGCTGAGGTCGAACGCGTTCGTCGGCTTCCCGGAGTCGGCGGCCGCGGTCGTCGACCGGAGCGGAGGGACGATCGACGCCGGCTACAACGGCTTCTTCAACCCACAGACCGCCGACTACGCGGGCGGCGTCACCGCGGTCAATGACCTCAACGGAGGATCTTCGACCGACCCCAGGTTCGCGGGGCCGCTGCCCACCACGCCCTTCGAAGGCGACAGGGCCGCGGTCTGGAAGCGGGAGCTGCGGGTGAGCGAAGTCCTCGCCGACTACCGGGCCCGCTACACGCCGACGGCGGGGAGCCCTTACATCGACGCGGGCGACCCCGCCGGCGGTCCCGGGAACGACATCGGCGCGATCGGCGCGGGCGTCGCCAACGCGGCGGACCGCTTCGGGAGCTTCGGGAAATGAGGCTCCGCGCCCGCATTTGCCTGGCCTGCTTGTTCGCGGCGTTGCTCGCCCTGCCAGGTCAGAGCCTTGCCCACACCCCCGCCTCCCCCCCCGCGGCCGCCAGCAAGGTCAAGCACCGCTGCCGTTCGCACCGCCGCGCCACCCACACGCGCCGCCACCGTTGCGCACCGAAGCGCCATCGCCGCCCACCGCTCCCGAGCCCTCCCGCTCCACCTCCACTGCCGGCGCCCGCGCCGTCTCCGCTGCCCGAAACGGGAGGAAGAGGCGGCGCTGAAGAAGGAAGCGGCGGCGGCCCGGTGGGACCGCCCTCCGAATACGAGCTCATCGACCTGATCTCCAATAACGGCTTTGAGCAGACCGAAGAGCCAACCGGCTGCTTCGCCCCGTTTAACCCCAATGACGGCCAAGTCTCCTCCGATGCAGCCACCCCGATCGCCGGCGCCTACAGCCTCGCCCTCACCGTCTCCCCCTACGGCCGGGTCGGCTGCGTGCACGAATACGGCTATGAAGCCGGCCCGATCGCCAGGCAGGTGAAGCTCGAAGGCGAGCTTCGCATCGACTCCCCGACCAGCGGCGCCGCGCCCCTGCGGGTCTGCGCGATCGTCTACTTCGCCGCCAGCCAAGAACCGGTCCAAAGCTGTCAGACCTACTCCCCCGCAGACCAGGGGGTCCTGCACCTCTCCCTCACCCGAGACACCGAAGGAAAACGCCTTCAGCGCGTCTTCTTCCAGCTCGAGGCGGAAGGCGCCCCGATCGGGGCCACCCTCGACGAAGCCCACCTCTACGTCGAACGGCTGAAGGGCTCAGAAGGCCAGCAGGGCGGCGGCGGAGGTGGAGGGGGCGGAGGTTCCGGGGCCTGCCAGGGGAGCATCGAAGCGGGAGAAGAGCCGGTCCCCAACGGCCCCCCCGACCCGCAATCCCCATGCGACGAGAACGAGTCGCCGAATCCCGGCAGCGCCTACTCGCCGGCCCCGCTCACCCTGCCGCAGCAGCGCCCCTTCATCTCGCTCACGGACTACGAGCAGGCGCCCGAAGGCAGCTCGATCTTCCAGAAGTACAAGGCGTGGGTCGACCAGGCGGTGTTCGACCACAACCCGGGTTACCTCTACTCCTCCACCGACGCCGTGATCATGTACGCGCGCACCCACGACACCGCCTACATCGACGACGCGATCGCGCGGGTGGACGCGGATGTGACCGACGCCGAAGAGGAGATCGCCGCCGGGGAACGCCCGTTCATAGCCAGCGACGACTACCTCAACGTCGGCGGCGAGATCGAAGAACTCGCCCTCGTCTACGACTACGGGTTCCAGCGACTCACCCAGAGCCAGCGCGAACGGTGGAAGTCGTACGGCGACAGGGTCGTCGCGAATGTGTGGAGCCCCGCCACCGCGACCTGGGGAGCCAACCCGCCGGGCGCATTCGCCTGGAGCGGCTGGTCGATCAACAACCCCGGCAACAACTACTTCTTCAGCTTCGTCGAGGCGACCCAGATGTGGGCGCTCGCCACTCAGAACCAGAACTGGTTCCACTTCCTGCAGACGTACAAGTTCCCGCTGATCGTCGACTACTACGCCCAGCTGGTCGGCGGCGGCAGCCGCGAGGGGACCGGCTACGGCGCCTCGCAGCGGCAGCTGTGGGCGAACGCCCGGATGTGGCGGGACTCGACCGGGGAGGACCTCGCCGCGGTGCGGAACCACGCGCGCGAATCGATCGAGTACTGGGTCAACGCAACGGTGCCGACGCTGGACTTCTTCGCGCCGATCGGCGACCTCTCCCGCGTCTCGGTGCCGGAACTCTTCGACTACCAGGAGAACCTGGTGCGCGAGGCGGTGACGGCGGCGCCCGGGACCGAACAGGCACGGCACGGCATCTGGTGGCTGACGCACAACTCCGTGCCCGACACCCTGACCCAGGGCTTCACCCTGCGCGGCGCCCTGCTCCAGCCGGGCGACGCCCCGCAGGCGCCGGCGGCGCTCACCTACGACGCGCGCGGCGTCGGCGAGCTCTTCGCCCGCGGCGACTGGAGCGAAGACGCGACCTGGCTGCAGTTCACCGCCGGGCCCTACGACGAGTCGCACGCCCACGAGGATCAGGGCAACTTCACCCTCTACCGCGACACCTGGCTCTCCGTCACCTCGAACATCTGGTCGAGCAGCGGCCTGCAGGGCAGCGGCTTCAACAACGACCTCGCGACCGGCGCCGGCAACGTGGTCCGTTTCTCACGGCCGGGAGAAGGCGGCGAAGCGCAGACGATCAGGCAGAACTTCTCCGACTCGACGATGAGCCGCGAAACGCTCCCGGGCAACCTCCTCAAGGTCCACGCGGACCTGAGCGACGCCTACTCGAACAACTCCACTGAGGTGCACAGCTGGACCCGGGACCTCGAATTCCAGGGCAACACGCTGCACGTGCACGACAGCTGCAGCGTCGCCCCGGACGTCACCGCCACCTTCCAGCTCCACGTGCCGGCGCAGCCGGTGAACAACGGCAACGGCTCGATCGTCGCCGGCAACCTCCAGATCTCGACCGACCCCTCCGACGAAGTCGAATTCCTCCAGATGCACTCCCTCGACCCCGACTTCAACAGCGGCTGGCGAATCGACATCGTCAAGCCCGGCAGCTGCGAATTCGACGTAGACCTGACCGCGCTGCCTTAGCTCAACGCAATCGGAAGCTCGGCAAGGCAAACCGCCTCGACGCTACCCTCATGTCGTGACCGCCCCGACCGATCTGACGGCGCTGCCCGGAGCCGACCTGGTTCAGCGGGGAATATCGGACCTCGGCGCCGGACGCGAATCGATCGAGGCGCTGCTCGTATCGATCGGCGCTCCGCGACTGCGATCGGTGGGCATCGAGCTCGCCACGCCGATCGCGTCTCCGGAGCACAAGCTCTACGCCCGGCTCGCCCTCGAAAAGGGCGATGGCGCCCACTCCGCCTACAACGCCCTGATTCGCCGACTGGTCAGCTTCGAGCGCGCGGCAGCATGCGCGAGCTAGCCGACTCGACCCGCATCGAGCAGTTCATGCGCGAGTTGGGGCGAGTCGCCACGGTCGATAGCCGCGTCTACTTCACCGGTGGCGCAACCGCTGTTCTCCACGGCTGGAGAGCGACGACTATCGACGTCGACGTCAAGCTGATTCCCGACAGCGACGAGTTGCTGCGGGCGATACCGAGGTTGAAGGAGGAGCTGAACCTGAACGTCGAGCTTGCCTCGCCCTCCGATTTCATCCCCCTGCCGGGCGGATGGGAGGAGAGGAGCCCGCTCATCCGCCGCGAGGGCAGGGTTTCCTTTCACCACTTCGATCCCGTTGCCCAGGCGCTCTCGAAGGCCGAGCGCGGACACGACCAGGACCTCCGCGACGTTCGGGACATGATCGCCAGCGGCCTGGTGGACCCGGCTGAGGCCCGAGCCCATTTCGAGTCGATCGAGCCCGAGCTTTACCGCTTTCCGGCTATCGATCCAGCGTCGTTCCGCAGCTCGGTGCACGAGCTCTTCGGCTGACGAGCCGCGTCAACGTGGAGCCAGGGCCCCGCGGCACCCGCATCCGACATTTACCCCAGTGGGGGTGGGTCAATATCGGATGCGGTGTCCGAACAGCGGAGATAGACCAGGGCGATCAGCGGCGGCGCGCTTTCGCGCCTTGCGCGAGGTGCTCCATGAGGCCTTCGTGCTCGGCGCCGAAGTGTCGAACCCGTTTGACCAGGCCGGCGGGCGGATGTCCCTCGGCCAGTCGCTGGGCGGGGATGGCGGAGGCGACGCCGGTCCTCGCGTCCCATCTCACTTCCACTCGAGGTCCGAAGAGGGTCAGGTTGACGCTGCCCGGCAGAGCCGCCGAGGGACTGAGGATGCCCCCAGCTCCCAGGCTGAGCAGGCGCTGAGCCTCCCGCTGGCATCGCTCATGATCGTCGTCTACCAGCGCCTCTGGCTCAAAGCCCGCGTCTTCGGCCTTCTGAAAGGTGCTGTAGTCGACGACGAACCCCTCGTTCACCCGCAGCTCCCAGAGAGTGGTCCTGTACATCGCGGCTTCCGCCTCGGTCTTCAGATCCTCATGACGGAGCTTCTCCGCGAAGGGACCTTCCGAGTCCAGGCAGAGGTATTGAGCGGTGCCGGATCTCGCCAGGCTCCAGCGCCCGGGGCGCCTGTTCGCAGCCACCCTCAGCGGCACGTCGTAGCTCGTCGCGCGGTAGGCGCGAGCCTCGAGCGGGACGTGCGGCGGAAGGGGCCTCCTAGCCATCCTGCGATCGCCCGGCCCTCGCTGCGGACAGCAGGCTCTCCTCGGCGCCGGGGTCGTCGAGAAGAGCGGCCGGCCTGTGGCCGCCGAGCCCTCGCCGCGGCCGCCCGAACCAGGCGATGACACCCTCCTCGGTCCAGTTGTGCCTGAGGATGGCGACGAGATGGGCTACGAGCTGAAGCCGCCGCGGCGCGGGCCGGCTCGCCTTCGTCCACCGGGCCAGCGTCTTCCGGTTGACTCCCACGAGACCGGCGATGGTCTCGTTGGAGGTATTCGGAAGCCATCGCTTCAGCTCCTCGACCACCAAGCCGGCATCTTCCGGAAGCCCGACGACATGCTCGTCGAGCGCATCGCGGATCACGTGCCTGACGCGCTCGATGGCGACCAGCAGCTGGTCGACGACATCGAGGTCGCAGGAGCTCCCCCTTTCGGCCAGAAGCCCGTTGATCGTCCACAGGGCTTCGTGGAACTCGATCACCTGCGCCTTGTCCAGGTCGTCCTCGAGCCGCAGCCCTTCGCGCAGCGCCGCGAGCCGGGTGCCAATCCCCTCCAGGCGCTCATTGAACGAATTGTCGATCTCGGGATGTTCCTGAAGCTGGGCAATCGCCTCGACGAACCCGTTCTTCAGATCGAGCAGCTCCTCGTCGGCGTGCTCTAGACGTTCCTCCGGGGTGAGAGTGGCCGTCAACGCCTCGTCTCCTTTCGCCTCACAAATGCCCGATCACTGGGACATTATAGGGACATGGAACGGATAGAGCAAGAGCAAACCGCTTGCCCAGGGGTACAATCGATACAGGTATCGCCATGTCAAGAGCCGATGCAACCGAACTCGCAACCTTTCTTGGCCCGGTCGCCGCCCGCGATGCCGAGGTGATCGAACGCTGGCGGGACGCGTCACCGGCTGCCCACGCCCGCGCCATGATCGAGCTTTCCGACTACGCCGAGCGGATGGCCGTCCAAACTGGGCTGGGCAAGGACCCGACCGAGCGCTTCCCCGGCATTCCCAAGCTGCCGCGCGAGCAGAAGGCGGCGTAGTGGCAGAAGAAGAACCGCTCGGACCCGAGCGGGAGCCGACCTGGGATCAGAAGGTGGTCCGGCTCAACGCGGCGCTCGCCGAACGGGGCATCCCGTACGCCTTCGGCGGGGCGATCGCTCTCAACTACCATCGCGAGCCGCGGTCAACGCTCGACATCGACGTCAACATCTTCCTCGCACCGGAGCACGAAGAGACGGTGCTCTCGGCCCTCAGCGGTGTCTACGATCTCGCCGACTCCGAGAAGATCGGGCGCGACCTGCGACGGGACGGGCAGGCCCGCTCTTCATGGGGCGTCACCTACGTCGACCTCTTCCTGGCCAACACCGACTTCCACGCGTCAATGGCCCAACGGGTCCAGCGTCAGCCCTTCGGCGAGACGACGATCCCAGTCCTCTCGATCGAGGATCTCCTCATCTGCAAGGCGCTCTTCGATCGAGCCAAGGACTGGGTGGACATCGAAGCCGTTGCCAAGACCCGCCGCGGTGATTTGGACCGGCCCTACATCACCGGCTGGCTCGACCGGTTCCTGCCCCCCGGCGACCCGAGGCGCGAGCGAGTCGCGGCGGCGCTGGATTGAAACCCCGACCACGGTCCGAACCCGGTCATGCAGGCAGGTCTTGAGTGGGCCGTGTTGGGCTCGAACCAACGACCTTGAGATTAAGAGTCTCCTGCTCTACCAACTGAGCTAACGGCCCCGGGGTGGGGATTATAGGAAGGCGGGAATGCTGGGTGGCGGGCCGTTCAGCGGGCGCGGCAGAACTTCTGGACCGCGCCGTCGATCACGGTCCCGCCGGCGAAGATCAGGTGGCCGTGGGTTTCGAGGACGCCGTCGGAGCAGTGGGCCGAGACGTAGCTGCGGGCGCGGCCGGCGGCTCGGAAGCGGCGTCCGACCTCGACGTCGATATGGGTGAGCGAGCCGAGGCCGGCGGCGATCGGCGGGATGCGCAGGGTCGCCCGGTAGCGGAACTGCCCGGGGCGGAGTTCGATCGGGACCGGGATCGCGAAGGTCTGGGTCGCGGGCACGGTCGTCTGCGCGTGCAGGACCACGGTCGGGTGGCCCGCTTCGGGCGGTCCGTTGAAGATCGTCAGCGGCGAGCGCGCGGGAACGGCCCCTCCCCCGGGAAGGGAGATCGAGGCTTCGACGTGGCCGGCGCCGACGATCGCGCTGGCGCAGAGGCCCCGCGCTTCCGCCGGGCTCGCGTTGGCGACCCGCTCAGCCGGGCAGGTGGGAAGGCCGCCGGCGCTGAGGCGGCCGTCGCGGTCGAAGCCGAGCACCACCTCTTCCAGCGCCGCCGGCCTGCCGCCGCCCTTGGCGTCGATGTCGATGTGGCCCTGGAAGGAGATCGGCGCGAAGCCGTGCCGGGGCAGCAGGCGCGGTTCGAAGGCGCCGTCGGCGCGGATGACAATGCCATTGACTTCCAGCAGGGCCCCGGCGGAGGCAAAGCTGGCGAAGACCGCTCCGAGGGCGCAGCAGAGCGCGGTCGCCGTTCTCAGCCGACCACGTGGCATGGCGAGGTCAGGGTCCCCTGGAAGAGGCCGTTGTCGGTGAAGGTGAGGGTGCCGTGCACCTGCAGCCGCCCGCCTTCGCAGTAGGCGTTGGTGTAGCCGACCGTCTTCCCGCCGCGCTTCCGGGCCCGCCCGACCGTCGCGCTGGCGAGGGTCGCCGAGCCAAAGCCGCCGGCGATTTCCGGCACCTGGATCTGCACCTGGAAGCCATACCGGCCGTGGTGAATCCGTTCGATCGCGATCGGGACCAGCAGCGCCTTCGGCGCCGGCACGGTCTCGTAGGCATGCGCGATCACGGTCGGCCTGCCGCCGCTCGGCGGCGCGTTGAAGATCGTGATCGGGGAGCTGATTTCGGTCGGGGCCTTGCCGGGCAGTCGCACTTCCGCCCGCCCCACCCCTTCGCCGACGATCGCGCCGGCGCAGCGCTTCCGCGCCTCCTCGACCGTCGTTTCCGCCAGCTTCGCTTCGGTGCAGACGGGGAGGCCGCGGGCGTCGACCGAGCCGTGCTTGTCGAAGATGAAGGTGATCTGCTTCAGGACCGGAGGTTGGGAGCCGTCCTTCGTCTTTACCCGCACCACGCTCCCCACATTCACCGGCGTCTGCCCGTGGCTGCGCAGGGCGCGCGGCGAGACGCTGGCGGTGGCGCTGACCACGGTCCTGCCGAGTTCCAGCGTCAGCGCGTAGGCGCCGGCAGCAGCAATCAATGCGACCGCCGCGATGGCGGCGAGGGCCTGAGCCAACCTCCGGCTCATCGACCCTTGCAGGTTTTCGCGATCGTGCCCTGGAGGAAGGTGCCGTCGGCGAAGCGCGACTGGAATTTCGCCTGCAGGTGGCCGTCGGGGCAGCTGGCGTTGGCGTAGCTCAGCGTCCTGCCCTTGTACTGCCACTTCCTGCCGATCCGCAGCCGTCCGTAGATCGGCGTCCCGTAGCCGTTGACCAGCTTCGGGATTTCGGCGACGGTCTTGAAGCCGTAGCGGCCGTCGTGGACCTTCTGGATCTCGACCGGGATGATCACCGTCGCCGGGCCGCCGACCGTGGTGTAGCCGTGGGCGAAGACCGCCGGGTTGCCGTGCACCGGCGGCGCGTTGAAGAGCGTGATCGGCGAGTTGGCGATGATCGGCTTCTGTTCGGGGAAGTTGACGACCGCCTTGCCGAAGCCCTCGCCGACGATCGCGCCCTTGCAGTTGCGGCGAGCCTGGGCCGGAGTGGTGGCGAGCAGCTTCCGTTTCGGGCAGACTTCGAGCCCGCGCGTTTCGACCGCGCCGTGCTTGTCGAACCACAGGGTCAATTGTTTGAGCACCGGCGGAGGCGAGCCGTCGACCGTTTCGATCTTGCCGTAGCCGTGCAGCTCGATCGGCGCGAACCTGTGCTTCGGCAGCGTCGTCGGCGAAAACCCGCCTTCTCCGACCACGATGAGGTTTCCCTCCTGCAGCCTGATCGCGTAGGCGGAGCCGGCGATGAGGAGCGCAAGCAAAGTCACCCCTGCCAACGCTCTTAACACAGTCTTCCGCATACGTTCGATCTCTCCGTTCCCCCTACCGCCAAACTACCACGCGTGCCATTGAGGAGGAGCAGGGGCGGGAAGGAGCCTGCGGGCGGGGACTCCGACCGGCGCCCCCCACTGTTGCTGCGCCATCCGAAGGCGGCGCTCGGCGCCGCCCTGCTCGTCCTCGCGGTCCTCGGGGCGATCGGCACCGGGGTCGAGAGTCGGCTGCAGCCGACCACGCTGACCATCCCCGGCACCAACGTCGCCGTGGCCAACGACCTGCTGCAGGAGCACTTCGGCAACTCGGCGCCGTTTCCGATCCTGCTGCAGGGACCGCCGGCCGAGATCGACCGTCAGGGCCCCGCCCTGGTCCGCGCCCTGCGGCGCGAAGACCCGCGCGTCACCACCCTCTCGCCGTGGGACCGCGGCAACGTGATCCCGCTGCGGCCGGGGCCGCGACGGGCGCTGATCCTCACCGACTTCCACGTCGACACCAAAACCGCGGTCAACGACACGGTCCCCTGGCTGAACGAACTGCTGGAACGCGAGGTCAAGCCGCCGGTCCACGCCACCCAGACCGGCTTCGCGACCCTCTCCCGCGAGCTCCAGGACAAGTCGATCGAAGCATCCGAGAACGGCGAGCTGATCGCCCTGCCCTTCCTGCTGATCGTGCTGCTGCTCGTCTTCCGCTCGCCGGTCGCGGCGCTGATCCCGCTCGGCTTCGGCGCGATCACGGTGATCTCCTCGCGCGGGATCCTCTACTTCTTCACCTCCTGGTTCGACGTCGACGCCTTCGCGCTGACCGTATGCACGATGATGGGCCTGGCGCTGGGGGTCGACTACGCGCTGCTGATGGTCTCCCGCTTCCGCGAGGAGCTCGCCAACGGGACCTCGCCGCTCGACGCGGCCTGGACCACCCGGCGCACCGCCGGCCGCACGACGATGTTCGCCGGCAGCACGCTGATGCTCTCGATGCTGGTCGCGCTCCTGGTCCTGCCCGGGTCGCTGCTGCTCTCGCTGGCGGGGACGGTGGCAATGGTCGCGGTGCTGAGCGTGGTGGTCGCGACCGCCGTCGTGCCACCGCTGCTGACCCTGGTCGGCCCGAACCTCGACCGCTGGCGGATCGGCCCTGCCCCGGGCGGCGACTCGCGGCTGATGGCCTTCGTCAACGCGGCGCTGAAGCGCCCGGCGCCGGTGGCGGCGATCATCGCCGGGATCGTGCTGCTGCTGGCGGCTCCGGCTCTGGCGCTGAAGACCGGGCCCCCCAGCCCGGATCAGCTTCCCCACGACGACCCGGTGCGCAGGAACGTCGAACTGGTCGGGCGGGCGATCGGCCCGGGTTACGAAGCCCCCTTCGTCGTCCTCGCCGCGACCGGGAGCGGCCCGATCACCGACGCCAAGAACCTCTCTGAACTGAGCCGCTTCCAGCACGAGCTGACCAAGGTCCCCGGCGTGCAGGCGGTGATCGGCCCGGGCCAGATCGCGAAGCGAACCGACCGCCTGCGCGAACTGGGCAACGCGGTGCTCTCCTCGGACGGCAACATCGGCCCGGTCAAGCAGCTGGGCCGGTTGGGGCGCAGCCTGGCGGTCGCGGCCGGGGGAGTCTCCCAGCTGCGCGACGGGATCTCCGAAGCGAGCGACGGCGCCGGCCTGCTGGCGCTGGGCTCGAGCCGGGCGGGCGAAGGCGCGCAGCTGATCGCGACCGGGCTGGGCCGCGCGACGAGCGGCACCGAGCGCGCGGTCGGCGCGCTCGATCGGTTCTCGAAGGCGACCCACAAACTCGCCAACGCGCAGCGCCTCGCCTCGCTCGGGGCGCTGCAGATCAAGCTGGCGCTCGGCGGCGCGATCGTCCCGAACCTGCGCCACAACGCGCTGGTCCGCTCGCGCCGCCTGCAGAAGAGCCTCAACGAAGACGCGCACACGACGCTGCCGAAGCTGATCGCGCCGGCCGAAGCGGCGGAGGCGCAGCTGAAGCAGGCGCTGGCGCAGCTGCAGGCCATGACCACGGGCAAATCCGACCCCAACTACGCCGCGGCGCTGGAAGCGGTTCGCCAGGCCGACGCGGCGGTCAGCGGCGCCGACCCGGTCAGCGGCGCCCCTTACGCCCCCGGCTACGCCGGCCTGCCGGCCGAACTGAACGCCCTGCACGGGCGGCTGGTCGAAGACTGGGAAGAATCGAAGGAAGTCACCCTCTGGCTGGTCAGCACCCTGCACGACCTGAAGAAAGTCAGCAAAGGGGCGCGCAAGCTCAACGACGCCCTGTTCAAGATCAGGGGCGGCGGCAACCGCCTCGCTGCCGGCTCGGTGAAACTGTCCCGCGCCACCCGTTCTCTCAACAGCGGCCTCACCCGGCTCAGCGGCGGCGCGGTCGCCCTGGCCGGCGGGATCGACCGGCTCGGCGGCGGCGCCGAAGCGCTGGAACAGGGGCTGGCCGAAGCGGTCAGCCGCACCGCCCCCCTGCAGGGAGGGCTGCGGCGGGCCAGCGTCCGGGTCCTCGAAGGCAGGCGGACGATCCGCCGCCGCGCCACCCGCGTCGCCAAGGCCTCCCCCGGCCTCTTCAACTCCGGCTACTTCGTCCTCTCGGCGATCGACGGCGCTCCCCGGCGCGCGCGGCGCGCCGCCGGCGAACGGATCGACCTCCGCAACGGCGGCCAGGCGGCCTCGATCCTGGTCATTTCGCGCTACTCGTTCAACACCCCCGGCTCGATCGCGCTCAACCGCGAGCTGGAAGACAGGGCGAGCGAGTTCGGCGAAGAAGCCGGCCTCACCACCGGGGTGGCGGGCGGCGCCGCGCAGCTCAACGAGTTCAACCACGTCACCCGGGCGCGGATCCCCTACGTCATCGCGGCGATCACCCTGGCGACCTTCCTCGTCCTGATCCTGGTCCTGCGGGCGATCCCGCTGGCGGCGCTCGCGGTCGGCCTCAACCTGCTCACGGTCGGGGTCGCCTTCGGCGTCCTCACCGCCCTCTCCTACCTGCCCTCCGACGTGCCGCTGGGGGGGCACAGCTACGTCGAAGCGATCGGGGCGACGATGATCTTCGGGATCGTCTTCGGGTTGTCGATCGACTACGCGGTCTTCCTGCTCACGCGCATGCGCGAGCACTACGACCGCCACGGCGACAACGCCGCCGCGATCCAGTTCGGCCTCTCGAAGACCGCGCGGGTGATCACCGGCGCCGCGGCGATCATGATGGCGGTCTTCATCGCCTTCGCGGGCGCGCCGGTGGCGACGGTCAGCCAGCTCGGCGTGGGGCTGACCGTCGCCGTGATCCTCGACGCGACGGTGGTGCGGATCGTCCTCCTGCCGGCGCTGATGCTGCTGATCGGCGACCGGGTCTGGTGGCTGCCCCGCGGCCTCGGGCGGGTGCTCCCCAAATTCGAGGTCTGAGCGCTCCTACTTCTTCTTCTTGCAGGTCTGGGTCGAGGTCGGAACGAGTTGTTCGCCGTCCTTGTAGGTGAAGGTCGCGCGGTACTTGAACCTCCCCGACGTACACCGCGCCGAGACCAGGCTGCGCTTCTTCCCCTTGTAGGAGTACTTCTTGTCGATCTTCACGCTGACGCCGGTGAGCGCTCCGGTCCCGCCCGCCAGCAGCGGGACTTCGAGGTCCAGCCGGGGGCCGTAGCCTTCCCTGTTGAGGTTGGTGACCGGCCCCGACAGGACCAGCGTCGTCTGCACCGGCGTCGTGCTGTAGGTGTGGAGGATGATCACCGGCTTGCCGCCCTTTGGAACCCCGTTGAACACGGTCACCACCGGGTTGACCGGGTAGACCTGGCTGCCGACGGGGAGTAGAGCGGACGCCGTCCCGCCGCCGACCTGGGCCTTGCCGCAGAGCTGCTTGGCGACTTCAGTCGAGGTGCTCTGAAGCTGAGCCGGGTTGCAGGTCGGGATGCCCTTGGTGAAGAGCTTGATGTCCTTGTCGAAATCCAGAGTGGCGTGAACCGCCGGACTGGGAACGCCGTTCGCGGCCGTGGTCGACGTGGTCGCCACCGAGATCTTGAGGCTCGCCGGCCCGAATGCGGACTTCGAGAGCTTCTTCGGCGAGATCGACCCTGCCAGCGACTGCGTGTTGCCGTCTTTGCCGGTCACCACCGGGCCGGCGAGGGCGACCGAGGCCACGATCGCGGTGGTCGCGAGCGCGGCGATGCCGGCGATTGAGATTGGGCGTTTGCGCATCTGCGCACCTCCGTTCGGATTGGCCAGACGCCTCCGATTCCCATAACCGTCCGGCCCCATCAGAGTAGCGCGTTGACTTCCAGTTAAGCCCCGCTCAGCGACGCTTTCTCCGGGGTGCGGCTCGGATACGATTCCGACGCCCGTTCCACCGGGTCGGAGGCCGGGGAACGTACGCGTGACGACCCGTGGCTGCTAATCCCTTAGGCGAGGAGAAAAGCCCGGCGGCTGGCCGGGGGGTCACGCCCGCCCGCGCCGCCGCGATCACGGCCCTCGCGATCGCCGTGATCGCCCTCGCGATCGTCTATCTCAGCGGCAGCGGCGGCTACAGGTACACGCTGGTCTTCCAGAACGCGAGCCAGCTCGTCCCCGACAACCAGGTGCTGATCGGCGGCTCCCCGGTCGGCTCGGTCGAAAGCATCGGGCTCACCGACGACAACCTGGCCGCGGTCAAGGTCGAAGTCAGCCAGCAGCTGCACGAGGGGACGACCGCGGTGATCCGCGCCACCTCGCTCTCCGGGGTCGCCAACCACTACATCTCGATCAGCCCCGGCCCGAACAGCAGCCCGCCGCTCGAAGAAGGGGCCGAGCTCGGCCTCGCCTCGACCACGACGCCGATCGACATCGATCACTTCTTCAACACCTTCCCGCCCCCGGTGCGACGCGGCCTCAGCGACTTCATCCGCGGCAACGCGGCGATCTACGCTGGCCAGGGGAAGGCGGCCAACCGGGCCTACAAGTACTTCGGCCCGGCGCTGAACCGGACCGACGCCTTCGTCCGCGAGCTCAACGCCGACCAGAACCTGCTGGCGCGCTTCATCGTCAGCTCGAGCAAGCTGACCACCGCGGTGGCTCAGCGCGGCGAAGCGCTCTCCAGCGCGATCTCCAACGCCAACACCGCCTTCGGCGCGATCGCCAGCCAGAACGTCGCCCTCGACCAGACGCTGCGCCGGCTGCCGCCGACGATGCGTCAGGCGAACACGACCTTCGTCAACCTCCGCGCCGCGATCGGCGACCTCGAACCGCTGGTCGAAACGGCGAAGCCGGCGACGAAGAACCTGGCCCCGTTCCTGGCCGAACTGCGGCCGGTCTTCTCGAAATTGATCCCGTTCACCCACAACCTGCGACTGACGGTGAGCAGGCCCGGGAAGGGCAACGACGCCGGCGAACTGCTGACCGTGCTGCCGACCGTGCAGCAGCTCGTCTCGAAGACCTTCCCCCACGCCGAAGAATCGATCGCCGCCTTCCAGCCCAACCTCAACTTCATTCGCGCCTACGTGCCGGACCTCTTCAACGGCATCGCCAAGCTCGGCACCGCGGCCGGGTACTACGACGGCAACGGCCACTACCTCCGCGCCGCAACCGCCCTCCAGAACCTCTTCACCTACAACGGCGGCACGCTGGAACCGATCACGAAGGGCCAGCAGTTCGAAGCATTCGGCGGGTCGGCCAGCGCGCACCGCCGCTGCCCGGGCGGCGCCACCCAGTCCGCGCCGGACGGCTCGAACCCGTTCGTCAACCCGCCCTTCACCGGCAGCAGCGTCTCGACCTCCGAATGCAGCGTGGGAGACGCGCCCCCGGGGCCATGAGGAGGAGACGCCTGATAGTCGCGGCGGCGCTGGTGGCGGCTGTGGTCGTCGTCGTCCTGCTGGTCTCGGGCGGGGGCGGCGGCAACGGCTACACGGTCCGCGCCGTCTTCGACAACGGCTCCTTCATGGTCAGCGGCGAGCAGGTGCGGGTCGCCGGCGCCAACGTCGGCACGATCGAATCGGTGACCGTTTCCAAGCCGGGCGAAACCGTCGCCTACCGCCACGGCAAGCCGGTCGCGGCGCCGGGCAAGGCGATCATCGTGATGAACATCGCCGACCCGGGATTCCAGGACTTCCGCAGCGACGCGAGCTGCCTGATCCGGCCCCAGTCGCTGATCGGCGAGAAGTTCGTCGACTGCAGGCCGACCCTGCCGCGGGCGCCCGGCACGCAGCCACCGCCGGCCCTGAAGCAGGTTCCCTCCGGCCAGCCCGGCGCGGGCCAGTACCTGCTGCCCCTGGGCAGCAACAGCACCAGCGTCGACCCCGACCTGATCAACGACATCCAGTCGCTGCCCTACGCGCAGCGCTTCCGCCTCATCCTCAACGAACTCGGCGCCGGCCTCGCCGGCCGCGGCAAGGACGTGGAGGTCCTGGTCAAGCGCGCCAACCCGGTCCTCCGCGACGTCGACCGACTCTTCGGCATCCTCTCCGCCCAGCGCGACCGCCTCGCCCAGCTCTCCAGCGACTCGGAGACGATCCTGCGGCCGCTCTCGCGCGAACGCGCCCACGTCGCCGGCTTCTTCACCAACGCCGGCGCGGCGGCCCAGGTCAGCGCCGAAAACGGCGCCGACGTCGAAGCCTCGCTGCGCAAGCTGCCCCGCTTCCTGCGCGAGTTCCGGTTGACGATGCGCAGCCTCAAGGGCTTCTCCGACGCCGCCACCCCGGTCTTCGCCGACCTCGGCAAGGCGGCGCCCTCGTTCACCGACGCGACCCGCGAGCTGACGCCGTTCTCGGAAGCGACGACGGTGGCGCTGAAGAGCCTCGGCGCCGCCGGCGAAGAAGCTGGCCCGGTCTTCCAGGAAGCGGTCCCGATCGTGCGCGAGGCGGGGACGCTGGCCAAGAGCGGGGTCGTGCCGACCAGTGAACTGGCGGCGCTTCTGACGAGCATCAAGAAGACCGGCGGCTGGGACGGCCTGGTCGAACTGATCTACAACTCCACCGCCACGGTCAACGGGTTCGACCAGTACGGCCATTTTGGGCGAACGCTGGTCACGCTCTCGAACTGCCTCGACTACGAAGCCCACGCGACGGGTGCGTCGGGGTGCGTCGCCAATTTCAACGGACCAAATGCCGCGGAAGAAAGTGCAGGTGCAAGCACGGCCGAGCTCTTCCGTCTCCTCCAGCGTGAGCTCGCCGAACGGTCGGGTGGGACCGCCGCGGGCGAAGGCCCGCCGACGGCGATCGGCCAGGCCGACGCCGCCAGGGGCGGCGCCAGCCTGGGAAGAGCCTCGCAAGCCGGCGGAGTCGCCCGCCTCCTCGACAGGGTGCCGGGGCTATGAGGAACCGCAGCGGACTGCAGGGAGTCGCGAGCAGCCCGATCCTGGTCGGCGCGGTGACCGTGCTGGTCGTGATCGTCGCCGTCTTTCTCGCCTACAACGCCAACAACGGCCTGCCCTTCGTCTCGACCTACAACCTGAAGGCGCTGGTGCCGAACGCGGACGCCCTGGTCAAGGGCAACGAGGTGCGGATCGGCGGTGTCCGCATCGGCGTCGTCAAGACGGTGGCGCCGCGCCAGCTCAGCGACGGCCGCATCGCCGCCGAGCTCTCGCTCAGCCTCGACAAGAACGCCGAACCGCTGCCGGTCAACTCGAGCCTGACGATCCGGCCGAAGTCGGCGCTCGGCCTCAAGTACCTGCAGGTGACCCCGGGCGACTCGAGCAAGGGGTTCGCCGCCGGCGAAACGATCCCGCTCGCCTCCTACAGCCCCGAACCGGTCGACATCGACCAGTTCTTCGACATGTTCGACGAAAGGACCCGCGACTCGATCCGGCGCAACCTCTCCGGGTTCGGCAACGCGCTCGCCGGCCGCGGGCCGCAGCTGAACGAAGCCCTCGGGTCCCTCAGCCAGCTGGCGATCCACGCCGGGCGGCCGCTGGCGACGATCGTCGCCCCCAGCACCGACTTCGCCGGCTTCTGGCGCGCGCTCGAGGACCTCTCGGCGACGGTGGCGCCGGTCGCCGAGACCCAGGCCAGCATGTTCGCCGCGCTCGATCGCACCTTCGCCGCCTTCGCCCGCGTCTCCCGCCCCTTCATCGAAGAAACGATCCAGAAGGGCCCGCCGACGCTCGACGCCGTCAACGCCGACCTGCCGGCCCTGCGTCCCTTCTTCAACGACTCGGCGCGCTTCTTCACCGCGCTGAAGCCGGGCGCCAAGGCCATCGCCGAAACCGCGCCGACGATCGCCGCCTCCCTGCACGCCGGCGTCCCCGTGCTCAACGCGACGCCCGTCCTCAACGCCCAGCTCGAGCCGACCGCGCAGGCCCTGGTCGACTTCCAGAACGCGCCCGGGGTCTTCAACGGCCTCGAACTGCTGACCGAAACCAACAGGCTGCTGAAGCCGCCGCTGCGGTTCATCGCCCCGGCGCAGACGGTGTGCGACTACATCAGCCTCACGTTCAAGCAGGTGGGGAACGCTGCCAGCCAGGGGAACAAGCAGGGCAACTGGCTGAACTTCATCTCCTTTGTCCCACCTGAAGGGCCTAACGCCGAGAGCGGACAGGCTTCCGCTCCGGCCAACGGACCCACGTTCCAGAACCACCTGCACTACAACCCGTTCCCCAATACGGCGGCAGCGGGGCAGTCGCGCGGCTGTGAAGCGGGCAACGAGAAGTACGTGCCGAAGCAGACGGTGATCGGCAATGCCCCGTCGGTATGGGGGACCACCACCGTCGAAGGGGGCAAGGAATGAGCCGTCTCCCCGAGCGCGACACCAGGGTGGGCGCGACCAACCGTCGCTTCAAGTGGCGGCCGAGCAACGCGATGATCGCGATCCTCTTCATCCTCGTCTTCACGATCGGCCCCTACCTGGCCTTCACCGGCCACGTCCCCTTCACCAGCTACGGCTACGAGCTGAAGGCGACCTTCGCCAACTCGGCCAACGTGGCGCTCAACTCTCCGGTGCGGGTCGCCGGCGTCGACGTCGGCCGGGTGATCTCGACCAGCCGCGACGGCGACGCGACGAACGTGACCTTCACCGTCGAAGGCAAGGGCCGTCCGATCCACGCCGACGCCTTCGCCGCGATCCGACCCCGCATCTTCCTCGAGGGCAACTTCTTCATCGAACTCGACCCCGGCAGCCCCAGCGCCCCCGACCTCGAAAGCGGCGGCACGATCCCGGTCAGCCACACCTCGACCGCGGTCCAGCTCGACGAAGTGCTGACCGCGCTGCAGTCGCCCGTCCGCGCCGACCTCAGCCGCCTGCTCGAGAGCTACGGCGCCGCCCTCAACCGCAAGCCGAGCGCCGCCGAAGACGTCGGCCAGCTGCCCGAGGTGCAGGGCAAGAGCGGCGCCGAAGCGCTCAACGGGGCCTTCAAGTACGGCGGCGACGCCGGTCGCTACGGCGCCCAGGTCACCAACGCCTTCCTCGGCACCCAGCAGCACGACCTCTCGCGCCTGGTCGCCGGCGCCGGGCGCGCCTTCGGCGCCCTGGCCAGCCGCGAGTCCGACCTTCAGGGCCTGATCGACAACTTCAACGTCTTCACCGGCGCGCTCGCCAGCCAGTCGACCAACCTGTCGACCACGGTCCACCTGCTGGCCCCGACCCTGCGCACGACCCACGCCTCCCTGGTCAGCCTCAACCGCAGCCTGCCGCCGCTGCGCACCTACGCGATCGAGCTGCGCCCCGCGGTGGCCGAGCTGCCCGGGCTGATCAGCGCCTCGAAACCGTGGATCGCCCAGGTGCGGCCGCTGCTCTCCGGCAAGGAGGGCGGCGGCGTCGCGAAGCTGCTGGAGGAATCGACCCCGGGCCTCGCCGGCGCCGCCCAGGCGAGCAAGGAGGTGACCCTGCCGCAGCTCAACCGGCTCAGCCTCTGCACGACCAAGGTCCTCGTCCCGACCGGCAACGAGGTGATCAACGACCGCTTCAACACCGGCGGGCCGAATTACCGCGAGTTCCTCTACAGCTTCGCCAACTTCGCCGCGGGCGGGCAGAACTTCGACGGCAACGGGCCGTACCTACGGGCGCAGGTTGGTGGAGGGCCGACTCTTGTTGGGGAAGCGAATCCATCTGGGAATCCGGAAACGTTCAGTGACGGAATCAACTATGCGCACACGATCGCGGCCCCTCTCGGCAATCAGCCACAGCTCGGTGGGCAGCCGCCGCTGAAGCCGAAGGTGCGCTGCTACACGAACCCCGTGCCCGACGTCAACGGGCCGCTCGCCCAGATCGGCCCGCCGACCCCGTCGCCGTCGGGGGTGAACCCATGAGACGTCCTGTGTCAACCCTCCGCCGTCTGAAGGCGGTTGAAGTTGCCGTGGCGGGCTGGGTCGTAGGGCACCCGGTCGCGCCAGCAGCGCCAGAGAACCCTGATCCACGCACGCCCCAGCGTGC
>Ga0210143_1000032_pt1 | contig 26991 bp, 27 predicted proteins | sample MayberryNW_TuleC_2_FD_185527 | JGI IMG/M metagenome (GOLD analysis project Ga0210143, IMG submission 185527) | Wetland microbial communities from San Francisco Bay, California, USA, that impact long-term carbon sequestration - MayberryNW_TuleC_D2... | ecosystem: Environmental > Aquatic > Marine... | reverse complement strand
CCGTGTGTGGCCCGCTCCCGGCCGTGACGAGGAAAGCGTCCTCGCCGCGGCGCTCCTGGCCTCGACCGCCGACATCGTCGAGAGCGAGGCAGCGGGCCTGCGCGTGATCGGCGACCCGGTGGACGGAGCGGTCGTCCTCGCCGCCCGCGAGCGCGGCCTCGCGCGAGGCGACGTCGAGCCGGGCCCCGTCCTCCGCGAGCTTCCGTTCGACCCCGAGACGCGGCGCGCCGTCCTCGTCTACGCGGAGGGCGACGGAGCACGGCTCGTCGCGAAGGGCGCGCCCGAGATCATCGCCGCGCGCTCCGCGGACGGGACGAGCGTGGGCGCCCTCGAGGCCCGCGCGGAGGAGTGGGCGCGGGAAGGGCTCCGCGTCCTGGCGGTGGCCGACCGGCGTCTGGACGGGCGGGCGCTGAGCGGCGAGGACGGTGACCTCGACCGCGACCTGCGGCCGCTCGGGCTGGTGGCCCTGCAGGATCCGCTCCGTCCCTCCGCGGCGGCGTCCGTCCGGGCCGGCCTCGACGCGGGCGTGGAGGTCCGGATCCTGACCGGAGACCATCCCGCCACTGCGGAGGCGATCGGCGCGGAGCTCGGCCTCGCGCGGGAGGCAGTGTTCGCGCGCGTGTCGCCCGCCCGCAAGCTCGAGCTCGTCCGCGAGCTCCAGGAGACGGGCGAGACGGTCGCCGTCACCGGTGACGGGGTGAACGACGCCCCGGCGCTTCGGCAGGCCGACGTCGGCGTCGCGATGGGCCTCTCCGGGACGGAGGCGGCCCGCGAGGCGGCCGACCTCGTCCTCACGGACGACGACTTCTCGACCATCGTCGCCGCGATCCGGGAGGGCCGCCGCGTCGGCGACAACATCCGCACGTTCGTCGCGTTTCTCCTCTCGGCCAACCTCGGCGAGGTGCTCCTCTTCGCCGCCGCGATCCCGGCCGGGCTGGGCGCTCCGCTCACGGTCGTCCAGGTGCTCGCGGTCAACCTCCTGACGGACGGGCTGCCCGCGATCGCGCTCTCCCGCGACCCCGCCGCCCCGGGCGTCATGGCGCGGGGCCCCTCGCGCGGCGACCGGCTGTTCTCGTCGCGGTACGTGGCGGCGCTCGTCGGGATCGGGGCACTCGTGGGACTTGTCTCGCTGATCTCCTTCCTGGTCGGACGTGGGGACGGCGACGGCGTGGCGCCGACGATGGCGTTCGTCACGCTCGCGGTCGCGGAGCTCGTGCTCGTCTTCAGCCTGCGCGCGGGTCCGCGGCCGGCCTGGCGCGCGCCGCGGAATCCACTGCTCGAGGGCGCGGTCGCGCTGTCGGCGGTCACGGTCGGCCTGCTCGTCTACGTGCCCGCCCTCCACGACCCCGTCGGGACGGTCGCGCTCGGCCTGGCGGACCTCGCCGTCGCGCTCGCGGTCGCCGTCGTCCCGGCCGCGGTCGTCGAGGCCGCGAAGCCGCTCGTCCGCTAGCCGGCAGGCGGCCGCCGTTCCTGCGGGTTCCTACGACGCTGCTTCCGCGATTTGTCCGATGGCCTCCGGCCGCCGCGGGCGCACGATGACGGTGTCAACCAAGGAGGCATACGATGGCGCGCCAGGACCAGACACTGATCGTCGTCGGCGTGGACGGCTCCGACGAGTCGGCACGCGCGCTCGAGTGGGCGGCGGACGAGGCGAGGGCGAGGGACGCCCGCGTGCAGGTGATCTCGGCGTGGCACGTTCCGGCGCTCGTGTACTCGTCCGGCTACGCCCCGATGGTCGCCCCGTCGACCGAGGAGTCGAGCGAGCACGCGGCACGCGCGATTGCCGAGGGCGTGGCGAACGAGCTCGAGTCGGGAGGACTCGAGGCGGAGGCCGTCGTCGTGCGCGGGAACGCGGCCGAGGCGCTCATCGACGCGTCCGCCGACGCGGACCTGCTCGTGGTCGGCTCGCGCGGACACGGGGGCTTCACCGGTCTCCTGCTCGGCTCCGTGAGCACGCAGTGCGCGCACCATGCGCACTGCCCCGTCGTGATCGTCCGCTGAGGAGCGGGCGACCGGGAAGGAGAGCCGTCATGCAGAGAGTCGCCGTCGTCGCCACGCTGAAGCCCGGCATGGTGGAGCGGGCGCGCGACCTCATCGCGAAGGGCCCGCCGTTCGATCCCGAGCGACTTGACCTCCAGCGTCACGCCGTCTTCCTCTCCGACGACCTCGTCGTCTTCGTGTTCGAAGGCGGCCGGGTGAACGTGCTCGTCCGCACCGTCTCCCGCGGCGGTGCGGGGACGGCCGCGTTCTCGGATTGGCAGCCGCTGTTCGAGGGAATCCCACGGCTGGCGAAGGAGGAGTACGCCTGGGAGCGCAGCGAGCATCCGGCGTGGGCCGGGGCGTGGGGCGAGTAGTGGACGCGACCGAGCGGTCGGGGCGGCAGTCCCCTCGTCCGGCGATGAGGGTGCTCGTCGCGTACGGGAGCAGGCACGGGGCGACGGGCGAGATCGCCGAGGCGATCGGCGCTGCCCTCCGCGAGGAGGGGCTCGACGCCGACGTTGCCTCCTTCGAGGACGAGCCGGACCCGGGCGGCTACGAGGCGTTCGTGCTCGGAAGCGCCGTCTACATGGGCCGCTGGCTCGAGTCCGCCCGCCTCTTCGCCGAGGCGAACGGCCCGCAGCTCGCGCACGCCGCGACGTGGATCTTCAGCAGCGGCCCGGTCGGCGACCCGCCCAGGCCGGCGGAGGCTGAAGCCGTCCAGGTCGACGAGATCGCGACGGCGGCGGGGCCGCGCGAGCATCGCCTCTTCGGCGGCAGGCTCGAACGGCGGCGGCTCGGCCTGGGCGAGCGCGCGATGGCGGCCGCCTTCGGCGTGAAGGACGGGGACTTCCGGAGCTGGGCGGAGATCGATTCCTGGGCCCGGGCGATCGCCGCCGCGCTCACGCGCACGGACGCTCGCTGACTCCTGCGGCTTTTCCGCACGCCGGTTCCGTCGCCGCCCCGATGGCCGTCCCCTCGGTCCGTCCGACGATTGAGGCGTCGACCGAAGGAGGGAAGCCATGAGCAGGATCGTGATCGGATACGACGGCTCGGACGCGTCCAAGCGCGCGCTCGAGCGGGCGGCGTCGCTCGCGAACGGCGGGCCGGTCGTCGTCGTCAGCGCCGTCGCGCCGCTCATCTCGCGCGCCGCGCGGCTCGCCGACCCGATCGAGGCCGAGGACCACATGCGCCATCTGGCCGAGGCGAAGGCGCGGCTCTCGGAGCTCGGCATCGACGCGACCGCCGTCGAGGGAGTCGGCGATCCGGCGACCGTGATCGCCGCCGAGGCGGACGAGATGGGGGCCGACCTGATCGTCGTGGGCTCGGAGGGCAAGGGCCTGCTCGAGCGGCTGCTCGTCGGCTCGGTCAGCGCCGGCGTCACCCGCAAGACGACGACGGACGTCCTCGTCGTCCACTGAGCTGGCGCGCAGCCCGGGAGTTGCGGCCTCCCCGCGCAGCCCGAGGCCGTGCGGCCGCGCGGTTCCCGTGTTTGAGCACGGCCAGGGTGCGCAGGACCAGAGGAGAAGCTACGAAGGGAGTCACGACATGGACGTACGCGTCGTACCGACGAAGGTGCACGGAGCAATCGACTACGGCATGGCGCCGGCCCTCGCGCTCGCGCCCGAGCTCTTCAGGATGAAGGACGGCAAGTCGGCCTCGCTGCCACCGCGGATCGCCGGCGTGACCGGCGCCGTGGCGGCCGCGCTCAGCGACCAGGAGCTCGCCGCGAAGCGGGTCGTGCCGATGAAGGCCCATCTCGTCCTCGATGCCGTGACGGGCGTCGCGGTCGCGGTCGCGCCGTGGGTCGGCGGCTCGGCTCGGAAGGGCGCCCGCCACTGGCTGCCGCATGCGCTCGTGGGCGCGGAGGAGCTGGCACTCGCGCTGACGACGCGGACGCGATCCGAGTCGTCGCGCGCGTCCCGGCTGTCCGCGCGGAATGCGGCGCTCGGAGTGGGCGCCGTGACCGCCGCCGCGGCAGTCGGCGCGGGCGCCTGGTACGCGCTCAGGCGTTTCCGCGGCCGCTCGGGACGGCCGGAGACCGAGACCGGGGACGCCTAGCAGCCCCGGGCACGACGGGCGGTCCTCCCCCGCGGAGGACCGTCCGTCGACTCCTGCCCAGTCCGCGAACGCGCGGATGACGCGCGGCGCTCGAGGGGCGACAATCGCCTGCGGAGGAGGGCAGAGACACGGACGAGCGGGCGCGACGTGAAGGATCGCGGTTGCCCGGGAGCGGGTGAGCGTGGGCCACCGCTTCGCCGACCACACGGGCGAGGTCGAGCTCCTGACCGAGGCGGGCTCCGAGGCCGAGATCTTCGCCGAGGTGGCCCGGGCATTCGCGGAGCTCGTCGACCGCGGCTCGGCCGGGAGGCCCGGGCGCCGACACGTCGCGCTGCGGGCCGAGGACCGTGCGGCCCTGCTCGTCGACTGGGTGAACGAGCTCGTCTACCTCGCCGAGGTGGACGGCTTCGTGCCCGGGCGGGCCGAGATCAGGATCGACGGAGCCACGCTCGACGCATCGCTGACCGGTCGCCTCGACGCAGCACCGGCCAACCTCGTCAAGGCCGCGACGCTCAGCGGACTCGAGTTCGAGGAGGGGCCGGACGGCTGGCGCGCGCGGCTCGTCCTCGACGTATGAGCGCGACCGACGGTGCGACCCCGGCCGCGCGGGCGCTGCGGCACGTCGACGAGGTCGTCTGGGAGATCCCCGCGAGCGCGCGCCCGGACATGCGCGTTCCCGCCCGCGTCTTCGCGGACGCCGCGCTCGTCGAGGCGATCGCGCAGGACCGATCGCTCGAGCAGCTGGAGAACGTCGCCTGCCTCCCGGGGATCGTCGACGCGGCGCTGGCCATGCCGGACATCCACCAGGGCTACGGCTTTCCGGTCGGCGGGGTTGCGGCGACCGCCCCGCCCGACGGCGTGGTGTCGCCCGGCGGAGTCGGGTACGACATCAACTGCGGCGTGCGGCTGCTCGCGCTTCCGCTCACGGCCGAGGAGCTCGGAGACCGGCGTGAGGCCCTCGTCCACGAGATCTCGCGTGCCGTTCCGGCCAGAGCAGGGAAGCACGCCCTCGAGCTCGACCGTGCCGAGCTCGTGGACGTTCTGCGCGAGGGCCCGCGCGCGCTCGTCGACCGCCGGGGGCTCGGGACGGCGGACGACGTCGAGCGCACCGAGTCAGGCGGCTGCCTCGCGGGCGCCGACCCGTCGCTCGTTTCCGAGCGGGCGCTCGAGCGCGGCCGTCGCCAGCTCGGGACACTTGGCTCGGGCAACCACTTCCTCGAGCTCCAGCGGGTGGAGGAGGTGTTCGACCGCCGGGCGGCCGGCCGCTTCGGGCTCGCCGAGGGCCAGGCAACCGTCCTCGTCCACTCCGGTTCCCGCGGCCTCGGCCACCAGGTGTGCACCGACTACGTCCGACGGATGGACGCCGCTCTCGCGCGGTACGGAATCCGTCTGCCCGACCGCCAGCTCGCGTGCGCTCCGCTCTCGTCGCCGGAGGGGCGCCAGTACCTCGCCGCGATGGCCGCCGCGGCGAACTTCGCCTGGGCCAACCGACAGGCGATGACGCACGCGATCCGCGAGTCGGTGGCCCGCGTGCTCGGACGCGATGCCGCCGACGGAACGCGGCAGGTCTACGACGTCGCCCATAACGTGGCGAAGCTCGAGACGCACGGAGGGCGCGAGCTCTGCGTGCACCGGAAGGGCGCGACCCGCGCCTTTCCGGCCGGCTCGAAGGACATCCCGGAGGCGTTCCGGGACGTGGGGCAGCCGGTCTTCGTCCCCGGGAGCATGGGCACGAGCAGCTTCGTGCTCGCCGGTGAGCCCGGGGCGATGGAACGGTCGTTCGGGACCGCGTGCCACGGTGCCGGCCGGCGGCTGAGCCGCACGGGTGCGCGACGGCGGATCACCGGGGGGGAGCTCCGGCGGGAGCTCGAGGCCGCCGGCATCGTCGTCCGCTGCCCGACGAACAAGGGGCTCGCGGAGGAGGCACCGTTCGCCTACAAGGACGTCGACCAGGTGGTGAGCGTGATCGCGCGGGCCGGGCTGGCGCGGCGTGTCGCCCGGCTCAGGCCTCTCGGGGTCGTCAAAGGGTGACGGGAGCGGGGGCCGCGAGCGGTGCCCGCGGCCCCCTTTTCGAGCTCACGCGGCCGAGCCGATCTCGACCCGGCGCGGCTTGGCGTCCTCGAGCTTCGGCGCCCGAATGGTCAGGACGCCCTGCTCGAAGCCGGCCTCGACCGACGTGGTGTCGGCCTCGCCGGGGAGGTCGAAGCGGCGCGCGAACGACGCCTCGAGCCGCTCGTGGAGGCGGAAGGACTTGTCCTCCTTGTCCTCCACCGTGCTCCGCGTGCCCGTCACGCTCAGCGTGTGATCGCCGATCTCGATCGCGAGATCCTTCTCCTCGAATCCCGGGACCTCGAGCTCGACGACGAACTCGCCCTCCGTCTCGTACACGTCGGCGGCCGGCAGCGCCGGGAGGAGCGGCTCGTCGAACAGGCGCCGAACGCGCCGCTCGAGTGCCTCCATGTCGCGGAACGGACTCCACTTGACCGTCTCCATCACGACCTCCTTTCCTCGGTCCAGGTCGAGCTTCCGGCCGGCGGCGCGGAGCGCCATCGGGGGCGACGCGGATCGCCCGCGCGCGAACTACGGAACCGTCTGGAGCAGCACCCCGAGGCATGCGCCGGCCGGGGGCGATGGGCGCGGGACACTAGGCTGGCAAGGCATGAACGGCCTACCCTTCGGGCTCACGCACCTGCGCGTTCGCGGCTTCCGCTCCGCCCGCGACGTCGCGCTCGAGCCGCGGGCGGTGTGCGCTCTCGTCGGGGAGGCGAGCTCGGGCAAGTCGAACCTGCTCGCCGCCGTCCGGCTCCTTCTCTCCCCCGACGCCCCGCCCGTGGGCCCGGAGGACGTCTGGCGGGGCGACGGCGCGGTCCGCATCGAGGCCCGTCTCGCCGACGGGGGGACGCTCGCGGTCGAGGCGGACGCGACCGGGGCGCGGACGAGGAGCGACGGCGGCGGGGAGCCGCCGGGCGTGCTCTTCCTCCCGGCCGCGCTGCGGAGCGAGTCGGTGGTCGTCGTCTCGGAGGCCCACGAGGACGCTGCCGCGGCCGCGGCGTCGCTCTTCGCGCGGGCGCTGGGCGAAGGCGGCTCGTCGGCGGCGGCTCCGGCCCTTGGCCTGGTCAGGGGTGTCGAGCGGTGCTGCGCCGCAGAGGTCTCGGGCATCGTCCTCCTCGCCGAGGAGCCCGAGCTCTTCCTGCGCCCGCAGGCCCAGCGTTACCTGTACCGCCTGCTGCACGCGTTCGCCGGGGCCGGAAATCAGGTTCTGTACTCGACGCACGCGCCGGCGTTCCTGAACGTCGCCCACCTCGAGGAGCTCGCGCTCGTCACCCACGATCCCGTTGCGGGGACGCGGATCGTCCAGCCCGAGCCGCTCGAGGCCGGCGAGGAGTTCCGCGTCGTCAGCGAGTTCGACGCCGAGCGGAGCGAGCTCTTCCTCGCCCGCGCGGCCGTGCTGGTCGAGGGCCGCACGGAGAAGCTCGTCTTCCCGTTCGTGTTCCAGGCGCTCGGGCACGACCTCGACCGGGAGGCGATCTCGGTCGTCGAGTGCGGAGGGAAGTCCAGGATCCCGCTGTTCGCCCGGATCTGCGACGCGGTGGGCGTCCCGTTCGTCGCCGTCCACGACCGGGACGCGGAGCCGGGGAAGGAGCCGATCCACGCCGAGCGGCTGCTGAACGCGCTCGTCGCGGAGGTGGCGGGCCCCGAGCGCACGATCGTCCTCGAGCCCGACTTCGAGGGGGTGACCGGCGTCCCGGGGCACAAGCCCGAGCAGGCGTGGAGACGGTTCGCGTCGCTTGCGCCCGGGGACGTCCCCGAGCCGCTTGCACGTGTGGCGCGCCGGGCCGTCGAGCTCGGCCGGGCCGGCGGGGTCGGCGCGTAAGTCGAACCTCCCGACGTGACCCGCGGCCAAGTACGGATCGGGTTCGGCGCATCTCCCGATGCGGCCGTTCAAACGCGGGAGCTAGCGTTCTCGCCGTGCCGCAAGATGCCGCCGCCGGCCGCGCGTCGGACCCGGCCGCTGCCGGGGACCTCGACGGGGTCCGGATCTTCCTCGCGGCCGTCGCTCGGCGCCCGCTCCTCGGCCGGGCGGAGGAGCTCGCGCTCGCGAGGCGCGTCGAACGGGGCGACCCGGCGGCGAAGCGCGACATGGTCGAGGCGAACCTCCGGCTCGTCGTGTCCATCGCGAAGGGCTTTCGCGGCCTCGGCCTGCCGTTCCTCGATCTCGTGCAGGAGGGCAACATCGGGCTCATTCGGGCGGTGGAGAGGTTCGACTGGCGCCGCGGGTTCAAGTTCTCGACGTACGCGACCTGGTGGATCCGGCAGACGATCAGCCGGGCCGTCGGCAACCAGGGGCGGACGATCCGGGTTCCCCTCCATGTGGCGGACCACCAGCACAGCCTCGACCGGGTCGGCCGGCAGCTCGAGGCTTCGCTCGGGCGCCGGCCCACCCGCCAGGAGCTGGTCGACGCAACGAGTCTGAACCGGCACCACGTCGACGTCGCGCTCGACGCCCCGCGTGCGACCGCGTCGCTGAACCAGCCGGTCGGCGACGAGGACGGCGAGCTCGGAGACCTGATCGCGGACGCGCAGGCGGTCGACCCGTTCGAGCAGGCGGCCGCCGCGTTGCGGGTCGAGGATGCCGACGCCCGTCTCGGTCTCCTCCCGGAGCGGGAGCGCCGGGTGCTGGAGCTCCGGTACGGCATCGCCGGGGAACCGCAGACGCTCACCCAGATCGGGGCCGAGCTGCGAGTGACCCGCGAGCGGGTGCGCCAGCTCGAGAGCCAGGCGCTCGCCAGGCTCGCGCTCGCTGACGAGCAGGTCCGGGCCGACCGCGCGCTGGCGTCCTGACCGCCCGACGCGGGACGTACAAAGCCGAAGGAGCGACCCGGGCCCGCACGGATGCGGGGCCGTCCGGGGCAGGCGATCCTCGCGGCATGGGAACAGGCGCTCACCCACGAGATCCGCGCGTCACCTACGGCGCACCCTCGCTGGACGATGTCCAGGTCAAGGACGCCATGCACGCCGGTGTGGTGAGCTGCGCGCTCGAGGCCCCGCTCACGGAGGCCGCACGCCTCGTCGCTGAGCACCGCATCCACTGCGTCGTCGGGTTCGGGGACGTCACCGCCGACGACACGCAGGTCTGGGGCGTGATCTCCGACCTCGACATCGTGGGAGCAGCCGCGGCCGGCGACATCGCCGGGCTCCCCGCCTCGTCGGCTGCGGGAACCGAGGTGCTCACGATCGCTCCGGACCGATCCTTGCGGGAGGCGGCCCGCATCATGGCCGAGCACGCGGTGTCTCACGTGCTCGTCGTCGAGCCGGGCTCCGACCGGCCGGTGGGCGTTCTCTCGACCCTGGATCTGGCAGCGGTTCTCGGCGGCCACCTCTCGCCCGAGACGACCGCGGCTCCCTGACCGCCGGCGGGAGGCCCGACCAGGCCCCCCGCCGATCTGTCGAGCCTCAGCGGAGTCGCAGCGTGAGCGAGGTTTCCTTCGGAACCGCGCCGATCGCGCCGCTGACGGCGTAGTAGCGGCCGGCGATGTGTGCGCGCGCCACCGCGTAGTTCCCGCGCGACGTCGTCCTGGTCCGGGCGACCCTCAGATCCGCCCCCGGCCGCACCTTCCAGATCGTGACGGCGCGCCGGGCGAAGAGGCTGGGGAAGCCCTTCGCGTACAGCCAGCCGATGAACCGATGGCCCGCCCCGTCGTACGCGATCGTCAGCGACCGGGCCGGGCAGCCGTTGGCCGTCGTCGCCTTGATCTTCGGGCACTTGTCCGTCGGGACGGGAATCAGGTCCTTGTCCTTGTCGGCCGAGGTCGTTCCGTTGTAGAGGATCGTCCCCGTGTTGCAGCCGTGGACGACGGTCGTCCAGCCCCACAGGATCGTCCCCATCGGACGCTCGATCGTGAAGTCCAAGCGAAGTTGCGTGTTCTGGGGAATCGGCCAGGTGCCCGGGTTGGGTACCGCGCCGTAGGTGAAGTTGTTGAACAGGTTCCAGCCCGACTCGCCGTTCACCGAGATCGACGCGTTCTCGTTCATGTAGATCTTGCCGCCGGCTCTCGCGACCGTACGCACCGTGTAGCTGCCGCCGTCCAGGTTGGCCCGTTCGACCGTCATCCCGAAGTTGCCGCTGTTGCAGCCCGTCGTGTTGACCTTCAGGACCTTGAACGTCTCGCCGGCCGCGTAGCCGGGAGCCGCGACCGCCAGACCCGCCACCGTTGCTGCGGTCAGCGCCAGCAAATACCTCGTTCTTCGCACGGGGAACCTCCTGCCTTCTCGGCCCCCCGCAACCCTCGTCCGAGTGTAGGGCGGCTTCGGCCGGGATGAAAGGGCCTCGGGCCTGGCAAGAAGGCCAGAATTGGGGTCGCTGACAATTGACTCGTCTGTTGCAAAGGAGTAGCCTCGAAGGTCGGGACGACTGAAGTCGCAGAGGGGGATTCGGGTGACGGTGCGACCCACGTTCCTGCGGCCAAGGCGGCGTCTGATCGGCGGGCTCGTCCTCCTCTGGTCCCTCGCCGGGCTCGTGGTCGCGCCGGCCGCCGGCGCACCGCCCTTCGCCGCGCGCTCGCTCGCCACGCCGCCCGAGATCACGGTCACGATCACGGGGACGCCCGGGCTGAACGGCTGGTACGTGAGCGACGTCACGGTCGACTGGCAGGTGGACGGCGAGACGTCGTCGTCCGGCTGCGACACGGTGACGTTCAGCGCCGACACGCCCGGCACCACCCTCACGTGCTCGGCAGGAAACGGCGGGGACCAGACGACCAAGAGCGTCACGATCAAGCTGGACAAGACACCGCCCGCGTCCGTCGCCACGCCGGAGCGGGCGCCCGATGCGAACGGGTGGTACAACCGGCCGCTGACCGTCTCGTCGTCCGCGACGGATCCCACGTCCGGCGTGGCGAGCTGCACGTCGGCCCAGTACGCCGGGCCCGACAACGCGAACGCGATCGTGCTCGGCTCGTGCGACGACAACGCCGGGAACGCGGCGGCGACGTTGCTCGCCTTCAAGTACGACGCGACCGCGCCTTCGATCACCGGCCTGAAGTCGAGGCCCGGAAATCGCACGGTCGAGATCGTGTGGAGCAAGTCGCGCGACACGCAGCTCGTCGAGATCGTGAGAGCTCCGGGCCGCAACGGGGCAGCGGAGAGCGTTGTCTTCCGCGGTCTCGCAAGCCGCTACCGCGACCGGCGGCTGTTCGTCGGCCGCACGTACCACTATCGCGTGACCGGCTTCGACCAGGCGAGGAACGCGAGCGAACGAGCCCTCGACATCGTCGCGACCGGCGCGCTCTTGAGGCCTCGACCGGGACAGACGATCGCACCGCTCACACGGCTCAAGCTGACCTGGGTCCCCGTCAAGCGCGCCTCGTACTACAACCTCCAGCTCTTCCGCAGGCACAAGCTCCTGAGCGTCTGGCCGGTTCGCCCCGGCTTCCAGCTCCCGCGCACGTGGAAGTACAGGGGGCACCGCTACCGGCTGCAGGCCGGCGTGTACCGCTGGTACGTCTGGCCCGGGTTCGGGCGGCTCTCCGCCGCTCGCTACGGACGCCTGGTCGGACGCAGCACGTTCGTCGTCTCGGGCTAGCCGCTGTCGCGGCTAGCGGCTCCGAAGCGCCCGTGCCGAGAGCGTCAGGAAGACGACGTCGCAGACGAGCAGGACGACGAGCGCGAGCCCGCCGACCATGAGCGCCGTGTCGCGCGTGCTCGCCTTGTCCGGCGTGAGGAGCGGAAGCGCTTCTCCGACCGCTTGTCGCGTCGTTCCCCTCCGCTCCGGCTTCCTCTCGGTCGCCGTCTCGAGCTTCCGCGGCTGCCGCCGCTTCGGTCTCTGGGTCGTCGGAGGCTCCGACGCCGGCGGGTGCACGACCGCGGGGGTCTGCGACGCGGGCGGCTGCGTGACGGCGGGAGTCGGCGGGGTGGGCGGCTGAGCCGTATCGGTCGACCGGGCCGAACCGGGTGACGGCGTGCCGGGTGCGGGGTCGGGACTCGGCGAGGACGGCGGGGTCGATCCCGGATCCGGCCCCGGCTCCTGGGCCGGTGCGGGAGCGCACCAAACGGCGGCCGCGCAGCAGACGAGGAAAACCGATGCCTGCCGCAGCAACGATCGACCGGAGCGGGTCAAGATGCGTTCCCCTGGTTGGGACTACAGCCTGTAGTAGCCGATTCCCGGCGCCGTGTCAATGCGGCCGCGGCCGGGTCGACTCTTTCCTGCCCGCCACGCCGTGCAGGCCTCTGCCGAGCCGCGTGCGCGCGAACTGCGGGCGAACATGCGAGCGGTGATACTTCGGAGGGATTCCGAGAAGGAATCACACGACGGTCGAAGCGACCTTCGGCGGTGATACTGCGGAAATAGCCTGGCGTGATATCACCGGACGGCGGATTTGATATCGCCTGCAAACACCGGCTTTCAGTCCGGACGGCGAGACCGATCGAGACGGAACCGCGGCGAGAAGTCGCCGTCAAAACGGACGTACGATGGCGTCCGATGCGATCGAAGCAAAATGCTATTGCGGTTTGCGAACGCCGCGGGTATTGTCGACGGCGAAAGTCGAATGTCAAAACTCGTCGTCGGGGCGACCATGTCTGTCACTGCCGCAGTTGGGACAGCGAGCCACGCGGCCGAATCGGGACCGCATGCCGGACGCGCGCTTGAAGCTCGGGGCACGAGGACGAAGTGCGCCTCGGCCCTCCGTCAGAGTGCGGACGTCCGGAGGCTTCTCCGCGCGTATCACGGAAACGGCGACCTGGACGCGCGCGCACGGCTGATCCAGCGCTACCTCCCACTGGTGAGGCGCCTGGCGGCACGGTACGTCGGCCACGGCGAGCAGCTCGAGGACCTCGTGCAGGTGGGGTCGATCGGCCTCATCAAGGCGGTCGACCGGTTCCAGCTCGAGCGCGGCGTCGATCTCGCGAGCTACGCCATCCCGACGATCGACGGAGAGATCAAGCGCCACCTGCGGGATCGGGCCTGGCCGATCCGGATCCCGCGGCGGCTCCAGCAGCTCGACCCGACGCTGAGAGTCCGCGTGTCCCAGCTCGCCGATGTGGAGACCGGCGAGTACGACCGCGACGGTGCCCTCGAGCACGGCTACGAGCTGGGCGAGGACCGGATCGCCCTCGCGGACGGCTTCCACGTGCTCGACCCGCGGGAGCGGCTCCTTCTGCGCCTCGCCTACTTCGAAGAGCTCAGCCAGGCCCAGATCGCGCTGCGCGTCGGAATCTCGCAGATCCACGTCTCCCGGCTGACGCGACGCGCGCTCGCCAAGCTGCGCGCGGCGATCGGGAATCCCGAGCCGTGACGACGCCGTGTGCTTTTTCGCGCGTGGGGGAACTCGATGAGAGGTGAGCTTTTCACTGAGCCCGTTGTGGAGGCCAGGCGTGTGAGCGGGGCCTCGAAGCGCGAGGTCGAGCCATACACGACCCTGCCGTACCACCTGGTGGTCGTCCGAGACGGCGAAGACAAGAGCAAGCCCTGGACCGTTTCGGTCGAGGAGCTGCCCGGCTGCATGACCCGCGGCCGGACCTCGGACGAGGCGCTGGCGGCGATCGAGCCCGCCATGGCGAAGTGGGTCGCCGTCGCGCTCGAGGAGGGGCGCGAGATTCCGGAGCCCCGGTCGGCCACCACCCACAGCGGGCGTCTGCTTCTGCGCATGCCCCGGACGCTCCACGCGGACCTGACCCGTGCCTCGGAGCGAGAAGGCGTCAGCCTGAACCAGTTCATCACGGACGTGCTCGCGGCCGCCGTCGCGTGGCGAGGTCGGCCGGACGCCGCCCGGTCGGGCGCCGCGACGACGCCGATCAACCAGGCGCCCGGGGCGGAGGGGCTGACCGCCGAGCCCGCCGCCCGCCGTCGCGGGGCGCGGAGCCCGACGCGCTTCACTAACGCGGCTCTGCTGGCGAACCTCCTGATCGTCGGAGCGGCCGGAATCGTCGCGATCATCGTCCTGATCGCCGCCGTCACGTAACGGCCCGGCGAACTAGGGACGGGCGCGCAGGGGCCGAGCGAGCGCTCGAAGCAGGTCGAGGTCTTCCCGGCGGGGGCGCAGGAGCGCCGTCCAGGCGAACGGGCTCCGCCGCGCGTAGACGGCGAGCGCGACGGCCCCTCCGGCCAGGAACGCCGCGCTCGCGGCGGCCGCGGCGCCGGACGCGCCGAAGCGCGGGATGAGCACGAGGTCCAGCCCGACGCCCACCACGAGCGACACGACGGGCCCGACCGAGGAGAGGCCGGGCGACGTCGACGCCATGAGCGAGTTCGAGAACACCGCGGTCGCGGCGAAGCCGAGCGCCCCCGGCAGCAGCCAGAGGAAGGGCTCGATCGAGCCGGTGAACACGGCGCCGAAGACGACGGGGAGGAGCAGAGGGCCGAGGATCGCGGCGAGGACGACGGCGCCGGTCGTGACGAGGGCCACCGAGCGGAACGCCTGCAGCGTCTGCCGGCCTCGCCGGCCGGGGTCGGATCGAGCGGCGGCTGGGAGCAGCGCCGTGGCGGTCGCGGCGGGCAGGTAGAGGAGCATCTCCGACGCGTTGACCGCGACCGCGTAGATGCCGAGCGCGGCCTCCGACGCCAGCAGGCCCATCAGGACCTGGTCGATCCTGAAGTTGAGGAAGCGCGCGCAGCTCCCCACCCACGCCCGCACCCCGAACCGGATCTCGTCGACGAGAAGACCCAGGCTCGGGCCGGCGAGGGCGAGGCCCGACGCCGAATGCCGCAGGAGGCGGAGCGCCCGCAGGACCTCGGTCGCCACCCAGGCGAGCGCCGCGCGGGTGACCGTCAGTCCGGCGGTCAGCCAGATCGCCCCGAGCAGGAGCGGATAGACCCAGGACGCCGTCGCCGTGACGAGCGCCAGCCGCCGGACGCGTCCGCATCCCAGCAGAAACGTCGCTCCCGCCTCCACCAGCGCCGACACGAGCGTCCCGGCAACGAGGATCGCGAGCTCCGGCCGGCCGAGGCCGGCGGGGCGGCCCTCACCGAGGGCGAGGAGCCCCGCGCACGCGAGTCCGGCGGCCAGCAGCGAGCTCGCGACCATGAACAGCACGACGTTCGAGAGGAGCGCCCCGCGGGCTCCGGGCCGCGTCGCGGCGTAGACGGTCGTGGCCTCGCCGACCCCGAGACCGGCGACGCGGGCGAGCACGAGCGCCGTGACGGTGAGGAAGGCGATCGTCCCGCGGCCCGACGGGCCGAGGCCGCGGGCCAGCATCAGGACGGCGAGGAAGAACCCCGCGTTGCCGGCGATCTTGGCCCAGAGCAGGAGGGCGGAGTCGCGCGCGACCGAGTCCGAGCTCAGCAGGTCGTCACGCTCCGATTCCCGACCAGCCGGTTTCTGCCCGAGCGCGCCAACGAGCCGTCGTCCCGTCTGCCGCTCGCGAGCCCGACGAGGGGCGTCCCGGCCCTGCCGCACCCGAGGTTGCCCTGGACGAGGTTCCCGGACGACCCCTGGAGCGTGATCCCCGGCCGGGCACCCTCTACGAAGACGTTGCCGACGATCCGGTTGCCGTCGCTGCCCACGTCCACGAAGAGGCCCGACTCGGCGCGGACGACGCGGTTGAAGGTGAAGGCGTTGCGGCTCGATCCGACGCCGTCGTGGAACCACTCGACATTGATCCCCGTCTTCGCGTCGACGATCAGGTTCCTCGTGATCAGCGAGTCGTTCGTCGAGTGCTCGAGGTAGATGCCGGTGCGGGTGTCGGAGATCTCGTTGGCGACGATCGTCGTCCGCGTCGACGATCCCACCGTCTCGATCCCGTCCCAGCGCGCCCGCCGGACGGTGTTGCCGATGATCGCGGCCTCGACGCCGCCCGTCCAGATGCCGCCCTCGTTCGTGCCGCAGCCGCTCGTCGTCCGTGGGTCCGTGACGCAGCCGTCCCGGTCGGGATCGCGGATGTCGGTGATCTCGTTGTCGAGCGCGAGCCCGTGCAACGCCGCCCGCGCCCGTCCGAACGCCGTCTGGCCGAGGAGGATCCCGTACGAGCGGAAGCCGCTGATCCGCGTCCGGATCACGCTCGTGCCGCGCGAGCGGTCCGAGCCGAGCGTGAAGACGCCCGCGCGCGCCGTCCCGCCGCCGTCGATGACCGAGTCCTGGACGGAGACGTTCGCATGCGTCCCCCAGGCGTTCACCCCGTCGGTCCGGACGCCGCGGATGTGCACGCGCTCCACGCGGACGTCGCGCGACCCGTCGAAGACGGCGACGGCGATCCCGCCTTCCCTGGACGAGGCCGCGGCCGGCCCGCCGCCTCCGTCGATCGCGAGATCCGAGATCCGGATGCGGCTGCCCTTCGCGACGAGCAGCGCCCAGTACCGGGCGCCGGGCGGCGGGGCGATCACTGTTCCCTCGCCCGCGCCGACGAGACGCGCGCCGCTTCCGAGCTCGAGCTCCTGTACCTCGTAGCGTCCCGGCGCGAGCCGCACCGTGACGCCGCCGCGGCGAAGCGCCTGGCTCGCCTCGGCGAAGCTCCGCCCCGGGGTCGCCTTCACCACCTCCGACCGGGAGGGGGCGACTCTCACGACGGACGGCCTCGTCGACGCGCGCCGCCCCAGGCTGTCGACCGCGACGACCCGGAGCCGGTGACGTCCGGGCGGAAGGAGGGCAGGATCGACGTCGAGCGCGTAGGGCCTCGTCGTGTCGGAGCCGAGCGGGCGCCCGTCCAGCGTGAACGTGACCGCGACGATCCGACCCGACGCCGCGCGCGCCCTCGCCGCGAGGGCCGCCGGCCCAGTCAGCCGGGTGGGGCCGAGGAACTCGACGGCCGGCGGTCTCGACGGCGGATCGGCCGCGAGCGGCGCGTTCGACGTCGACGAGCACCCGGCGGCCACGGCGACCAGCGCGACCAGGCCGCCGAGGGTTCGACCGGGTGTCGCGACGGTAGCTACAAGAAGATGGTCGATCGCGTCGACGGCCTTGCCCGCTACGCGGCGCCCGCGCTTCCGCCCGACCAGCCGGTCGAGACGGGTCGGTATGTGGATGCGCTCCGTCGGAGCAAGCTGCTCGTCGCGCTGATCGTCGTGCCGCTCGTGGGCGCCGTGTTGCTCGTCTCGCTCCTGCTCCCGAAGCAGTACCAGGCGACGGCGAAGATCGTGCTCGAGACGACCTCCGACCCGCTTCAGGCCCGCGACTCCGAGTCCGTCCAGAGCCGCCTCGCCACGATCGACGCCCTGCTCACGACTCGTGACACGCGGAGCCGAGCGGCGGCGAGGATCCCGGGCGAGACCGCCGCCACGCTCGAGGGCACGATCTCCTCCTCGGTCGATCCGGCGGCCGATCTCATCGACATCGTCGCCACGGACGACACCGCGGAGGGGGCGGCGCGCATCGCGAACGCCGTGGCCGCGACGTTCCTCGCCGAGCAGAACCGGGCGCAGCAGGATCGGCTCGACCGGGCGCGGGCGACCCTTCGTGAGGCGCTCGCCGAGCTCGAGGGGCGAAAGGGGCTCCAGGTCGAGACCGAGCGGGCCGCGATCCGCGAGCGGCTCACGGACCTGAACGTGAGCGCCGCGGGATCGGGCTCCGAGCTCTCGCTCGCCGAGGCCGCGGAGGCGCCGGCCGCCGCGTTCTCGCCCCGCCCCGTGAGGAATGCCGTCTTCGCGCTCTTCGCCGCGCTCTTCGTCGCCGCCCTCGTCGTGCTCGCGCGGGCCCAGCTCAAGCCACGGGTCAGCGGCGCCAGGGAGATGAGCCGTCTGCTCGAGCTCCCGGTGCTCGCGGAGGTTCCCTACGTCCGCCGCCCGCTCGGCCACCGGCCACAGACGCTGAGCTCGGCCGAGTACGAGGCCTACCAGACGCTTCAGGCCTCGCTGCGGCAGCGGCTGCCGGCAACGGGCCACCGGACGATCCTGATCACGAGCGCGCTCCACGGCGAGGGCAAGACCGAGGTCACGGCGGCCCTCGGCCTCGTGCTCTCCCAGGCGCTGCACCGGACGTGGCTCGTCTCGGCGGACATGCGCTGGCCCAGGCTGCACGAGCTCTTCGACGTCGATCAGACGCCGGGCCTCTCCGAGGTGCTCCTCGGGGCGCAGGACGGCGGAACCGCCGGCATCTTCGAGCTGAGCGCCGCGCGGACGGGCTCCGGCTACCTGCACGTCCTTGCCAGCGGTCGTACGCCGCCCGATCCCGCGCAGCTGCTCGCGAGCGATGCGCTCGACGGCTTCTTCGAGGAGATCAAGGGGTCGGAGTACGACTACGTCCTGCTCGACGGGCCGCCGCTGCTCGGCCTGGTCGACAGCCAGCTGCTCGCACAGCGGGTGGACGACGTGCTCATCGTCTGCCGGCCCGACCGCGAGACGCCCGAGTCGGCGCTCGCGCTCCGCGAGCTGCTCGAGCGACTGGAGGTGGAGCCGCTCGGAGTCGTGATCGTGGGTGCGCGGGCTTCGAGGCACTCCTACCTCCCCGCGTAGCCGGCGCGGAGCGCGGTTCCGGCCCAGATCAAGGCTGCGACGAGCCAGAGGTGCCGCCAGTGCAGGGTGTCGACGAAGAAGCTGTTGGCGACGAGGCCGCACCAGGCGGCGAGCAGGGCCGCCGAGCCGATGCCGTAGGTGTCCACGCCGAGAGCCACGTTCCGCGCGGCGAAGCCGAGGGTCAGGAAGACCAGCCCGAGCAGCAGGAAGGCGCCCGGCAGCCCTTCCTCGGCGAGCGCCCGGACGAAGGTGCTGTGCGCCGAGAGCTCGGAGATCCGCTCGAACTGGCCCGGGCCGATCCCGAGCGGATGCTCGGCGGCGACCTCGAGGCCGGACGCCTGGGCGTGGAACCGTTGCGTGTCGTAGTCCTGGAGGGCGGCCCGCTCGGTGAGGAAGCCGAGCGACGAGGTCGCCGCCACGACGCCGACGAGCGCGGCGCCCGCGACGAGCGTGACGAGGAGCAGCGTCATCGCCCGGCGGGCGCCGCCACGGCGGAGGGCGAGAACGACGAGGAGGACGGCGGCGCCGACGGCGAGATTGAGCCACGCAGCGCGGGAGTAGGAGAAGACGACACCTACGGTCGTGAGGGAGAGGAGGACGAGCTTCGTCCCGCGGTGGAGCCCCAGGAGCCTCGGCGCGACGGTCTCCTCCATGAGGACGAGGACGGCGGGGACGAGGAACGGCCCGAAGACGTTCGGGTCCTTGAAGAGCCCCTGGGCGCGCGGGCCGTCGACGAAGGCCTCGGCGCCGGGGAACGGCGCGGCGAGCGCGAGGCAGGCGACGGCCGCCGTGAGCGTCGCCCCCGCGAGGTAGGCGACGAGCACGAGGCGCGCCCGGCGAACCGAGCACACGTAGGCGGCGAGCCAGAGCGCGAAGACGCCCAGGTAGAGGGTGATCCCGAAGAACGTGGCCGCGCGCGCGCCGTCGATCGCGGCGGTCGCGGCGAGCAGGTTCAGCGCGAGGAACCCGGTCACGAGGAGCGTCACGCCGAGTGGCACGCGCTCGAGACGGAACCGGCCGGTCGCGAGGGCCAGGACGATCAGGACGCCGAAGACGAGATCCGACGGCGCCGGCTCGATCCAGACGACGGCCAGGAGCAGCACGCCCAGCGCGATCGCGGCGTCGTACCGGGCGAGCCCGAGGACGAGGGTCCCGAGCAGCCCCACGCCGAAGCCCAGGACGACGGAAAGCGGGAGCGGGAACCGGCCGAGTACGACGCCGAGCAGCAGGAACAGGCCGAGGAGAGCTGCGGCTCCGGCCGCCCACGCAGCCGCGGGCAAGGGTTCGATGCGGCGGGGGGCGGCGTCCACGGAACCGCCTCAGGTGTCCCCCGGCGGCGACCACGGGTGCTGCTGGTCGTCACGCTCGCCGAGGTGGGCGGGGCCCAGTCCTCCGTCGCGTCGCTGCTCCCGGCCCTCGTCACGCACTTCGACGTGGCGGTCGCCGCCCACGGAGCCGGGCCCCTTCGGGAGGCGGCCGAGGCCGCGGGTGCCCGCTTCCTTCCGCTGCGGAACGTGCGCCGGCCGATCAGCCTCTGGCGTGACCCGGCCGGCCTCGTCGAGCTCGTGCGACTGCTGCGGCGGGAACGCCCCGACATCGTCCACGCCGGGAGCTCCAAGGCAGGAGTCCTCGGCCGCCTCGCCGCCGTGCTCGCCGGCGTCCCGGTCCGGATCTTCACCGTGCACGGCTGGGCCTTCGCGGCGCACTCCGGCCTCTCGTCCCGGCTGTATCGCTTCGCCGATCGGGCGGTCGAGCCGCTGACGACCGTGACGATCTGCGTCTCGGAGCACGAGCGAGAGGCCGGGCTGGCGGCGGGGACCTGCGCTTCCGAGCGGACGGTCGTGATTCCGAACGCCGTGGACGTGGCCGGTGCACCGCGCTCGAGCTCCGCGCCGCGTGGACGGCCGCTGATCCTCGCAGTCGGCCGGCTGAAGGCGCCGAAGGACTTCTCCACCCTCGTCCGGGCCCTCGGGCGGCTTCCGTCGGATTCCTTCGACGCGCTGATCGTCGGGGATGGGCCGGACCGGCCTCGTCTGGAGGACGAGATCCGGGCGCTCGGCCTGGCGGGCCGGGTCGCCTTCGCGGGCGAGCGCCGCGACGTCCCCGAGCTGCTCGCGGGCGCCGACGTCTTCGTCCTGCCGAGCAGGTCCGAAGGGCACCCCGTCTCGCTTCTCGAGGCGATGGCGGCGGGCGTCCCGGTGGTCGCATCGCGCGTGGGCGGCGTTCCCGAGCAGATCGCCGACGGTGCAACGGGTCTGCTCGTCGAGCCCGGCGACTCCGCCGCGCTCGCTGCCGCGCTCCGGCGGCTCACGGCCGATCCTTCGCTTCGGCGCCGGCTCGGCGCGGCGGGGCGTCTGCGCGCGGAGCGGGCCTTCGATCTCGCTGCCTTCCGGCGTGCGCACCTCGAGGTCTACTCCCGCGAGCTCGCGAGATGCAGGCTCCCGGCGCCCATGCCGTAGCGCCGCCGCCGGTACACCCCCCGCAGCGGAAGCGGGGTATCGTGGCCGCCCCCCAGCTTCGCCCGGAAGTCGAGCAGGCGGTCCCGCCGGTCGACCTGCTGCCGCCGAAGGGCGAGGCGATCGGTGCCGCTCGTGTTGACACCCGGCTCGCACGAGACCGCCAGGCGGAACCCGGCCGCGGCGACGAGCCGGCGTTCGCGAAGCCCGAACAGCCCGGACGGGTAGGAAAACGCGACGACGGGACGCGCGAGCCGGGCCTCGAGCGCGACCTTGGAGCCCATGATCTCCTCCCACGCGGCTGCGTCGCGCAACGCGAGCAGATTCGGGTGCGTCAGCGAGTGGGCCTCGAAGCGAAGCGTCCCCTCCTGCTCGAGCTCGGCGATCTCGTCCCAGCCGAGGAGCGGCGGCTGCGGCGTCCGGTACCAGCCGAACTGCACCCACCCGTCCACCACGGCCGGCGCGACGAAGACCGTCGCCCGGAACCCGCGCTCGGCCAGCAGAGGCAGGGCCTGCTCGGCCACGTCCAGGAATCCGTCGTCGAAGCTGAGCCCGACCGTCCGTGCCGGAGGGCGGCCTCCCTCGAGCAGCTCGGCCGCCTGCACCACGTCGACGACGCGGTAGCCCTCGGTCGCCAGGTGGTCCATCTGCCGGCGGAAATCGCGCGGGCTGACCGCCAGCTCGTCCCGGTCGTCGGCGACCCGGTGGTAGAAGAGGATGCGTACGCCTTCCGTGTCCGGCCGTCCGTCGGCGCGCAGCGACCAGGCCGCAGACCGGGCCCGTGTCGCCGCCGCCTTGAGCGCGTAGCGCCTCACGTGAGCCTCCCGGCCAGCCGCCGGGCCGGAGCGAGCCCGTCGAAGTAGAAGCGGCGCAGCGCCTCCGAGCGCTTCAGCCGTTTTCGGAGCTCGATCGCCCTCACCCGGCCGCCGGCCGCGGCCGCCCCCCGCAGGCTGCGCGTCAGACCGAGGCCCTCGTAGAGCGGCTCGAACCGGTCCGAGAGCTCGACCTTGTAGCGCTCCGCCCCGCCGAGGAACTCGACTCTCTTCATGCCCTCGCCGGCCGCGGCCTCGATCGCGTCGAGCGTGTTGAGCCAGCCCGGGGAGTAGTGCGCGAGCGTCGGGTCGAAGGCCATCCGGTGGACGTACATCCGCCCTTCGAGTGCGAAGAAGTAGTGGAAGGCCGCCGGGCGCCCGTCCACCTTCAAGGTGACGATGCGCGGCACGTCGGCGTCGGCGAGCGCGCGGATCGCGGCGTGGTGGAAGCGCCGACCGGTCGGCGTGGCGAAGTCGGAGCCGTCGGGGCGTCCGTTCCAGCGGATCGAGTGCAGCGCGAAGGCGTCCTCGAGGGCGGTCGTGAGCTCGTCCTTCGTCCGCGCGAGGGCCACATCGAGCTTCCCCAGCTTGGCCAGGTTTCGCCTCCTCCGTCGATTCTGCGCGCGCTTCTTCGACGAGAGCCTTGTCCGGTAGACGTCCTCCCAGCCGCCGTCGAGGTCGAGGACAGGGGCCTCGTTCCGCTCGACGAGGCGAAGCCGGGCGTCGCCGAGCGTCCGCGCGAGCAGGCTCGCGCCGGGCAGGCCGTAGAGGTCGGCGAAGTCGTGGTCCGAGTCGGCCACGCGCGCCGCCAGCGCAGCCGCGGTCGGCGGCCCTTCCCCCGGCGCGAGCAGGAGGTCGGCGAGCGCCGAGTGCTCGCCGCCGACGAACGTCAGCACGCGCAGTCCGCGCCGCGCCCGCACACACAGCGGAAGGGCGCCGACGAGCCGGCCGTCCCGGTAGGCCACGTGCACGGCCAGGCCCCCGTCCTCGCCGTAGTGCCGCCACCATTCGCGGAGCCACCCGTGGAGGAGCATCGGGCTCGGACGGGGCATCGCGCGGACGAGGCGGTCCCAGTCCGGGGCCAGCCGGGCGAAGCCGTCGGCGCTCGAGATCGTCTCGAGCCGCAGGTCGCCTGCGAGGGCGATCGGACCCACGTCAGAAAGATCCCCCTCGGCGGCGGAGGTGAGCCAGGAAGCGGCGCGCTTCCTCGCCGGCGCGCAGCACGACGATCCCCTGCCGGCCCCGGCGGGGCGCGAGCTCGGCCAGGAGCTTCGGCCGCACCGTCCTTCGGTAGTGCCACTGCCCCCGGGTGAAGTTCGCGAGCGCGCGGTGGACCGGTGCCGGCTCGGAGCCGGGTGGGACGTCGGGCCCACCCCGGCCGTCGAGTCTGCGCCGGCTGACCCGCCAGAGGCAGCGAAGCGGCGATGCGTCCACGAGGACCACGAGGTCCGCGGCGTCGAACCAGTCGGGGATCATGTCGTCGAACTGCGCGTCGACGATCCAGGAGTCGCGGGCGAGCTCGCGCCGCTGCAGCGCCTCCCAGTCCGCCGCCGGCGTCTCGACCCAGCCGGGCCTCCAGAAGAGGGCGTCGAGATGAAGCACGTCGATCCCGTACGCAGCGCCGATCTCACGCGCGAGCCGGGACTTCCCGGCCCCGGCCGGCCCGGTGACGGCGATGCGCTTCACTCTCCAACGGGTAGATCTCCACTTCCGGACTCGCCGAGTCCTGGGCGGGGAATCTCTGTCATGTGGGCACGCGGGCGGACGACGGCCTGGTCCCCGCTCGTCGGTGGTGGGCCTCGGACCTCGCCGGCACGATCAAGGCGGCCGACCCGAAGCACCGGGCGACGATCGGCCGCGCGGTACTCGTCTGGGTTCCCTGCTTCGCCCTCGTGGGGCCCCGGTTTCCCTCACCCGCCCTGGCGGTCGGCGCCGCGTCGCTCCTGTCCGCGGTGTGGCTCGTCTCGCTGCGGAGTGCGTTCGACGCCGTGCACCTCACCCTCGGGGAGCCGGTTCGCTGCGCGGCCGGAACGGCCATGGGGCTCGTCGGCGTGTCGGCCGTCGCACTCTGGATCCCGGGGATGGGCATGGAGCTCTCGACGATCCTGGCGCTGGGAACCGCCGTCTTCGTCCTCACGACGACCTGGGAGGTCGTCGCCCGCCGCGTGGTCGGCAGGCGGCGGGTGCTCGTCGTGGGTCCGTCGAGCCGGGCGGAGGAGGTCGCGGCAGCCGTCGAGCTCGACGGGCATGTGCCCTTCACCGTCGTGGGCGCGGTCGACGACGAGCCGGGTGACACGGCGCGCCTCGGCTCGGTCGCCGAGCTCCCCCGGGTCGTCGAGGAGCAGCACCCCGACCTGATCCTCCTGACGGACGGCGAGAGCGCCATGAAGGCGCTCGACCGGCTCCTCGCCGCCCCGTCGTCGAGCGTCAAGGTGGTCGGGCTTGCGCACTTCTTCGACCATGCGTTCGGCCGGATTCCGCTCGACGACCTGAGGCCGACGTGGTTCATGAGCATCCTCCACGTCTGGCAGCGGCCCTACACGCGCTTCGCCAAGCGGACGTTCGACGTCGTGTCCGCATCCCTCGTCCTCGTCGCGGCCCTCCCGCTCATGCTCGCGATTGCCGGCTTCCTCTGGCTCACCCCCGGACCCGTCGTCTACCGCCAGATCCGGGTCGGGGAAGGCGGGCGCCACTTCACGATGCACAAGTTCCGGACGATGCGCGTGGGCGCGGAGGAGGCCGGGCGACCGGCGTTCGCGCAGGTCCGCGATCAGCGGGTGACGGCGGTCGGCCGGGTGCTTCGCAGGACGCACGCCGACGAGCTGCCCCAGCTCCTGGACGTCCTCCGCGGAGACATGTCCGTGGTCGGCCCGAGGCCCGAGCGGCCGGAGTTCATCCCGATGCTCGAGGAGAGCGTTCCGTTCTTCACGCGCCGGCTGCTGGTCAAGCCGGGGATCACGGGCTGGGCGCAGCTGCGCCGCGACTACGCCTCGGACTGCGAGGGCGCCGCCGAGAAGCTCTCGTACGACCTCTGGTACCTGCGCCACCGGACCCTCGCCGTCGATCTCGCGATCTGCGCGAAGACCTTCGTCTCCCTGCTCATTCGGCCGGGGCGCTGAAGGTTTCGTGCACCGAGGACCGTGATCGGGTTCGAGACCGTCTCCACGGAGGACGAGCTCGCCGGCCTCGCCGCCGGGTGGAACGCGCTCGTGCGAGGGATGCCGCGGCCGAGCCCGTTCCTCCTGCACGGGTGGCTTCTCGAGTGGTGGCGCCAGCACGGCGGGAGCCGGACGCTGGCCGTCCACGTGGCCCGTCGCGAGGGGCGTCTCGTGGGCGCCGTGCCCCTCTGCGTGAGGTCGAGGTACGGCCTCCGCGTGACCGAGTTCGTCGGCGGAACCGCCGCGCCGCTCGCCGATCTCATGGTCGCCCCGGGGGAGGATCCCGCCGTCGCGGCCGGGCTCGCGGAGCGGATCGGCCGGACCGGGGGCGACTTCGCGGATCTCTTCGGCCTCCCGGGTGGCTGCCGCCTCGCGCGGGCGCTCCCTGCGGACTCGCTGACCGTGCTCGAGCGGATCGAGGCGCCGGTCCTCGACCTCCGGAGCGGGTGGGAGCAACGCCTCTCGTCTCGTACGCGCCGCGAGCGAGCTCGCCGCCGCCGGCGCCTCGAAGGCCTCGGGCGCGTGCGGCTCTCGGTCGCGCGGACCCCCGACGAGCTGGCCGCGACACTGGAGGACGCGTTCCGGCTCCACGCCCTCCGCTGGCAGGGCCGTCATCCCGGGCCGGAGTTCTCGACGGCGGCCGGCCGGGCGTTCCACCGGGCCGCGCTGCGCCGTCTCGCGGAGGACGATGTTCCGCGGCTCGTGACGCTCACGGTCGGCGGGCGGCCCGTGGCGTTCTCGCTCCACCTGCTCCTCGAGCGCACGGTCTACGGCGTGTCGATGGGGTTCGACCCCGAGCTCGCCCGGCTCTCACCGGGGACCGAGGCCCTGCTCTGCGCGCTCCAGCTCGCCGCCGAGGAGGGCGCCGAGCGGGTCGAGTTCCTCGGCGCCGCCGATCCGTACAAGCAGGCGCTCACCGACCGGCTCGAGCCACTCCACCAGGCGATCGGGGTGGCGTCGACGCCGCGCGGCCGCGTCGCCGCCGAGCTGCTCGTGGCCGGCGTCCGCGCACGCCGCCGCCTGAGGCGCTCGGAGACCGCGCGCCGGATCTACGCGCACATGCCGCGTACGCGGAGGGTCGGTGCCTAGCAGCTCCCGACTTCAGGCTTGTGCCCGTGCCCTCGCAGTGGTTTATTCGCCTTGACGACAGAGGCGGTTCGCGTGACCGAGCACGACCCCGCAGCGGCAGGCGCGGTCGCCGGCGAGAGCGCCGGGTCGGGCGTTCGCGTCTTTCTCTCGCACGCCTCCGCCGACGCCGAGATGGCGCGCCGCGTCTGCGCCGAGCTGGAGCAGGCCGGGCTTCGCTGCTGGATCGCGCCCCGTGACATCAGGCCCGGCGGGGACTGGAGCGAGGAGATCCTCGCCGGCATCGACGGCGCGGGCGCGCTCGTCGTTCTCGTCTCGGCCACGTCGAACGCGTCGCGACAGGTCGCGCGCGAGATCGAGCGGGCCGACGACAGGGGGCTTCCGCTGCTGCCGTTCCGGCTCGCGGACCTCGAGCCCACGGGCCGCCTCGAGTACTTCCTGAGCGGGCGGCAGTGGATCGACGCCTTCCGGCCGCCGTTCGCCGCGCGGATCGAGGACCTCGTCGAGGGGCTGTCGAGCTCCGGCCTCGCCGCGAATGCCCCGCGGACACCGGCCCCTGCGGCGCCTGCGCCCGACCTTCCACCAGACGACTGGGACCGTCGGCGGTCGAGCGGCTGGCTGCGGCGGTTCCTCGAGGATCGCTGACGAGAGGACCGCTGTGACCGAGCCGCAGCCGCAGCCACAGCCAGCCTCCGGCCGGCCGGTCGCAGAACGCGCGCGCGAGGGCGACCGCGCGGCGCTCGAGGGGATGTTCGGGCAGTTCCTTCCGCCGGAGGAAGCGATCGTCGACGCCGAGTACCTCGGGACGTACGGGATCTGGTGGTTCGGGACGCACACGTTCGCCGCCGTGACCAACCGGCGGGTGGCCGCGCTCCGCGTCCGCAAGCTCGGGCGCATCACGTACGAGGACGCACTCCACGAGCACGTGAGCACGAGCTCGGTCCGCCAGCCCTCGCGGCTCCTCTTCTACCTTCTCCTTGCCCTCGTGCTCGTCCCGACGGTCGGCGGTGGGATCGCAGCCGCCCCGTTCGTCGGGCCCGGCTCGCTCGTCCTCGTGGCGG
>Ga0210143_1000031_pt1 | contig 27642 bp, 27 predicted proteins | sample MayberryNW_TuleC_2_FD_185527 | JGI IMG/M metagenome (GOLD analysis project Ga0210143, IMG submission 185527) | Wetland microbial communities from San Francisco Bay, California, USA, that impact long-term carbon sequestration - MayberryNW_TuleC_D2... | ecosystem: Environmental > Aquatic > Marine... | reverse complement strand
GTGCCCTCCTGGATCAGATCCAGGAACGGGACGCCGAGCCCGCGGTAGCCCTTCGCGATCGAGACGACGAGCCGGAGGTTCGACTCGATCATCCGCCGCTTGGCCAGCAGGTCGCCCTTCTCGATGCGCTTGGCCAGTGTGACCTCTTCCGAGGCGGTGAGCAGCTTGTGCCGGCCGACGTCGGCCAGGAACAGCTGCAGGCTGTCGCCGGCGCCGATGACGGGCGCCGCCGGTGCGGCCTCGGCGGGCGCGGCGGGCGCCGTCTCCTCGGTCTCTTCGCTCTTTGCGCCGACCTCGTGGCCGAGCGCCTCGAGCTCCTGGGTCAGGTCCGCGACCTCGTCGTCGGCGAGGTCGAGCTCGAGCGCGAGCGCCTCGATCTCAGCGGGCTCGATGTAACCCCGCTCCTCGGCACTCTCGACGAGGGTGCGTGCCTGCGTTGTCTCCAGAAGCTCCTGCGTGGTGTGGTCGCTCAAATGCTCTCTACTTCCTTTCGTACCAGGGCCGTTCATGGGTTAAGACTGTCCAATCTCCAAAACGTTCGGAGCGTACGACCGATTCCCTGGCGTTACCAGCGATTCCGGGCCTGCTTAACCGGGGTTTAACGTACCGCCGGAACCGGAAGTTACTCCTGTGCGGCGGCGGCCTTGCGGCGGCGGCGCGGGGGCCGGGAGGAACCGTTGGACGCATCGGCGGCGCCGTCCCCCGACGCCGGCGCGGACTCGGGCGGTGGATTCTGGGCCCAGTCCTCGTCGAAGTCCACGCGCCACTTGCCCTCGTCGTTCTGGAGCAGCTTGAGCTTGGCCTTGAACGAGCGACCGGACCGGCCCTTGAACCCGGTCACCTGCTTCGCCGTCCGGCCGGTCTCCATCAGCTCCTTGACGACCGCCGGCGGCAGCGTCTTGCCCGCCTTCTGCTTCCAGATCACGAAGCCGCAGCCGGGATCGTCCTTCGACCAGCACGAGTAGCCCTTCCGGTTCTCGATCACGTCGCGGCCGCAGACGGGGCATGGACCGAGGTTAGCCCGCTCGATCTTGACGCCCTTGAGCTGATCCAGTTGCTGCACGGTTTCGGTCGTGAATCGTTCGATGTCGGCCATGAAGTCGGCCCGTTCCTGGGCGCCCTGCTCGATCAGTCCGAGGCGGTGCTCCCAGGAGCCGGTCAGCTCCGCGGACGTGAGCGGGTGCTCCCCGAGCAGGTCGATCACCTGAACGCCCTTGTCGGTCGCGTGGAGCGCACGGCCCTCGCGCTCGATGTAGCCGACATCGATCAGCCGCTCGATGATCGCGGCGCGCGTGGCCGGCGTGCCGATCCCGGAGTCCTTCATCGCCTCGCGGAGCTCGGCCTCGGCGATGTCCTTGCCGGCCGTCTCCATCGCACCGAGCAGCGAGGCGTCGGTGAAGCGTCGCGGCGGCTGCGTCTCCTTGCGGATCGACTCGACCGACGTCGTGTCGACCGACTCGCCGCGCTCGAGCACGGGGAGCAACTGGTCGCCGCCGGAGTCGTCGCCCGCGTCGGTCGACTGCGCCTCCTCGCCGTACACGCCCTTCCAGCCGGCCTGGAGGAGAACGCGCCCGCTCGTACGGAAGACGTGCGACTCGACCGTGGTCTCGACCCGCGTGCGCTCGTAGACGGCCTCCGGATGGAAGATGGCCAGGAACCGCTTGGCCACGAGGTCGTAGATGCGGCGCTCGTCGTCGCCCATCTTCCCGAGCTCGTGGTCGCTGCGCGTCGGGATGATCGCGTGGTGGTCCTCGACCTTCTTGTCGTTCACGACGCGGCCGAGCGGCAGCCGGTCGAGCCCGACCACGTAGTCGGCCGCCTTCGCGTACTCGGAGTGGCGTCCGACCATGCTCGCGGTCGGCTTGATCTCGCCGATCAGCTCGCCCGTGAGGAAGCGCGAGTTCGTGCGCGGGTACGTGATCGCCTTGTGCTCCTCGTAGAGCCGCTGCGCGGCGCCGAGCGTCCGGCGCGCGGAGAAGCCGAAGAGCGTGTTGGCGTGCCGCTGGAGCGACGTCAGGTCGTAGAGGAGCGGCGCCTGCTCGCGCTCCTCCTTCTTCTCGAGGCTCGTGATCTCGCCTGGCTTGCCCTCGACGTCGGCGACGATCCCGGCCGCCTCGTCCTCCTTGATGCGCTTGCCGCCGAGGTAGCGTCCGCGGTACGCGCGGTCGCCGGTCGCCTCGAAGGCGGCCTCGACGAGCCAGTAGGGCTCGGGGACGAAAGCCCTGATCTCCTTCTCGCGACGGGCGACGAGCGCGAGGGTCGGCGTCTGCACGCGGCCGAGCGACACCGCCCCGCTGAACGCCGCGCGCAGGCGGATCGAGGCCGCCCTCGTCGCGTTCATGCCCACGAGCCAGTCCGCCTCGGAGCGCGAGCGGGCGGAGGCCTCGAGCAGCTTCATCTCCTGGCCGGGCCGGAGATGCTCGAACGCCTCCTGGATCGCCTTCTTCGTCATCGAGTTGAGCCAGAGCCGCTGCACGGGCTTGTCGACGCCGGAGGTCTCGTAGACGTAGGCGAAGATGAGCTCGCCCTCGCGGCCGGCATCGCAGGCGTTCACGATCCGGTCGATCCGGTCGTCCTTCAGGAGCTTGTGCACTGCGCGCAGCTGCTTCTTCGCCTTCTCGTCGTTCGGGATCAGGCGGAAGCGCTCGGGGACGATCGGCAGGTCGGCGAAGCGCCACTTCTTGAGCTTCGGGTCGTAGTCCTCGGGCGGCGCGAGGCCGACGAGGTGCCCGATCGCCCACGTGACGACGTAGTCGTCCGACTCGAGGTGCGTGTCGTGCTTTGCGAAGGTGCCCGGAAGCGCGTTCGCGAGGTCGCGACCGACGGACGGCTTCTCGGCGATGACGAGTGTCTTGCTCACGCAATCACCTTAGCGAAGGGTGTGACGGGCGATACTGACCCGGATGGGCGACTACAGGCGCGCCAGCCGCTTCTTTTCCGGGATCGTGAACGCGAGCCGGCCGTTCATGCGCTGGCCGCTCCGCCTGCGTGTCCGGGGGCTCGAGAACCTGCCCGAGAGCGGCGGCTTCGTCGTCGCGTCGAACCACGTCTCGAACGTCGATCCCTGGCCGGTCGGGTTCCCGCTCTATCCTCGCCAGGTGCATTTCATGGGCAAGGCCGAGCTGTACAAGAACCCGCTCATGCGCTGGCTGCTTCTGCGCCTCGGGACGTTTCCCGTCCGTCGCGGAGAGCGCGACACGGAGGCGTTCCGGACCGCCGTTCGGCTCGCCCGGCAGGGCGGCGTGGTCGCGATGTTCCCCGAGGGGACCCGACGGACAAAGGGCCTGCGGAAGAAGCACGAGGCGAAGCCACATGCCGGCGCGGCGCGGATCGCGCTCGCGGCGGGCGTGCCGCTCGTGCCGGCCGCCGTGGTGGGCACGGAGCGCCTGGCCCGTGAGCCGGTGCGCGTCGCCTACGGCCGGCCGATCGAGCTTCCCGACGGCGAGCTGCCGAAGCGCGAGGCCGGGCGGATCGTGACCGAGCGGCTCATGGCCGAGATCGGGCGGCTCGAGACGGAGCTCGCGGGCGCGTGAGCCGGCCGCTCCTCGCCGTCGACGGAGACTCGCTCGCGCACCGGGCGTTCCACGCGCTGCCCAGCTCGATCAAGGGCCGCGACGGTCGCCAGTCGAACATGCTCGTCGGGTTCGCCAACATGCTCGTCTCGGTCTGGGAGGCGGAGCAGCCCCGGACGATGTTCGTCGGCTTCGACTCGATCGGCTCGCCCACCTACCGCCACGAGCTGCTCCCCGGCTACCAGGGCGGCCGCGACTTCCCGCCCGAGCTGACCGACCAGCTCGACCTGCTGCCCGAGTTCGTGGAGGCACTCGGGTTCCCCTGGTCGAAGGCGCCGGGATACGAGGCGGACGACTTCGTCGCGGCGGCCGCGAGCGCCGAAGAGTCGCGAGGCGGCGAGACGCTCGTCCTGACGAGCGATCGCGACCTCTTCCAGCTCGCGAGCCCGCGCACGACGATCCTGCTCCCGCGGCGCGGCGTCAGCGAGCTCGACCGCGTTGGCCCGGCCGAGGTGCGCGAGCGCTACGGCGTCGACCCCGTGCAGGTGGCCGACTTCATCGCCCTCCGGGGCGACACCGCGGACAAGATCCCGGGCGCGAAGGGGATCGGCACCCAGCGCGCGGCGACGATCCTCCAGACGCACGGGACGCTCGACAACGCGATCGAGTCGGGCGTCTTCCAGGAGCAGGCCGAGCAGCTGCGCCTGTACCTGCGCATCACACGGCTCCAGTACGAGGCCACGATCCCGGAGCTGCCCGATGCGCAGCCCGACTGGGCCCGGGCGGCGGCGCTCGCCGACGAGTGGGGCCTCGGCAACCTCGCCGGGCGACTGGCCGAGCGCGCCGCCGCCTAGACGCCCCGAACGAGCGCGGTCGCCAGGTGCACGACGGGCGGCCCGCCTTCGCGCTCGGAGCGTCCGCGCAGCTGCATGAGGCAGCCGGGGTCCGCCGTGACGAGCGCGTCCGCACGCGCGGCGCCGGCGAGCTTGTCGTCCGCCATCGCGACGGACACCTCCGGCTGGCGGACGGAGAACGTCCCGCCGAAGCCGCAGCACAGGTCGGGCCGCGGGAGCGGCACGAGGCGCGCGCCGGAGCGCTCGAGGAGGCGTCGCGGCGCGTCGGCCACGCCGAGCTCGCGCAGCAGATGGCACGCGTCGTGGTAGGCGATCGCCCGACCCTCGTTCGCGCGCGGCGGGGCCGCGCCGTTCGCGTCGAGGAATGCGGAGAGCTCGTGGACGTCGAAGGGCTCGACGTCGAGGAGCCCGGGGATCCGGTGGGCGAGCATGGCCGCGCACGATCCGGACGGGACGACGACGGGGACCGAGCGGTCGAAGCTTCGCACGACGGTTCGCGCGACCCTCCGCGCCGCGCGGCGGTGGCCCGCATTGAAGGCGGGCTGTCCGCAGCACACCTGGCCGTCCGGGACGACGACGTCGAGGCCGGCCTCGCGGAGGAGCCGCTCGGAGTCCGCGACGGCCTCGGGAAACGCGAGATCGCCGAGGCAGGTCGTGAGGAGCTGCACGCGGCCGGGCATCAGGAAGACGCTACTGCACGGGAGCGAACGTGAGGAAGGCGCCCGTAGGCGCCTTCCTCACCCCTTCTCTCGGGCTCACGCGCCTCGCGAGAGGCGCGTGAGCCCGCGTTCTTTCGCTACCGGCGGGCCCTGGCCACCGACTTGCTCGCGGAGCAGCCGAGCATGTTGGCGTCCGCGGCGACCGAGAGCCTCAGCGCGTTGCGCCGCTTCGGCTTGATCGTGAACTTCACCTTGCCGGCGGCGTTCGTGACCTTGGCCTGCGAGATGCCGAAGCTCCTCAGCGAGACCCTGTGACCGGCCAGCGCCTGTCCGAGCACCCGCACCGTGACGTTCAGGTTCGACCTGACGCCGACCCTCGGGCTTCCCGCCGCGGCGATCGAGCACTTGAGCGCGCTCTCGATCGTCTGCGGGTTCAGGCGCTGCAGGTCGAAGGCACCGTCGAGCGCCGGATCGGTGACGGTGAACACCTCGAGCCCGCGGCTCCCGGTCGGCGCCCACGTGCCGTACGACGGCATGTCGTAGCTCACGTAGATGTGGCCGTTGTACCAGTACGCCGACCAGGCGTGAGACCGCTCGGGAGCGTTCTCGGCGCCGGTGCCCGTCGTCTCGACGACGTAGTAGGCCGTCTCCTTCGTGTCGAAGAAGTTGTCCCAGTCGATGACGTCCATGCCCATGAGGCCCCAGGCACCGGTCGTCTGGTACGTGCCGACGGCCGGGATGAAGCCGCCGAGCCGCGACGAGCAGCCCTGGTTCGCCTGGCGGATGTACCGCGGCGTCTCGGGCTTCGCCGAGCTGACAGGCCAGTCCGGATGGTTGACGTCGAACAGCCAGTAGGCACCGCGGTCGTACGTGTCACGCGGGTTGGCGTTGCTCGTGCCGATGTCGCACTCGTTCGTGACCGACGTGCCGTCGTAGTAGCGGTCGGCGCCGACGTTCAGGGAGCCGCCCGTCGTGCCGCAGGTCGACGGCGAGGTGGTCTCACCGGTGCCGCGGCAGCGGTTGAAGCCGCTGGAGAGGTCGCCGAACATGACGTACTTCCCGTCGTACGAGAAGGCTGCCGTCGACCACATGCAGTTGTTCGGGCCGGCGGCCGTCGTCGACGAGCTGACCGTGAGATGGAAGACGCCGGTCGAGCAGCGGTCGATCGACGAGTTGACGAAGTGCTCTTCGACCGTGGGGGCCGCCGGGTTCGAGATGTCGAGCAGCAGACCCTCGGTGACGCATGCCGCCGCGGCCTTCTTGGCGGGCATGTAGACGGCGATGTCGTGGCAGCCCTTGTAGCCGGGCGTGTTCGAGAAGTCGCCGGTGTAGTCGAGGATCCAGTTGAAGAACGAGTCGAAGCCCTTCGTACCGAGGGTGACCTCATTGATGACGCTCGCGGCCGCCGGGTTGGCCAGCGGGACGGAGACGATCGAGATCTTGTCGTGACCCGACACCTGGCCCGGAGGAGGCGGCGAGGCCCCGTCGAGGAGGTTGCAGGACGTCCCGAAGCCCGAGTCGCCGAAGCCGGTGTTCGGGAAGGACGAGATGTACAGAAGGACGCGGCCGTGCGCGAGATCCGGCACGAGCGTGTTCGAGTGGGCGCCGCAATCGGTCGCCACACCCGCCACGAACTGCGGGTTCGCCGGGTCCGCGATGCTGATGATCTGGATGCCCTCCCAGCCCGGAGCCTGAGAGGTCGCCTGGGCGGTCGCTGCTGCCGCCGAGGTCAAGACTGCCGGGGTGACGGTTGTCGTCGTGTCGACGCTGCCGCAGCCGGCCGAGTCCTGCGGCCGGTCGACGGAGCGGAACACGAGGTTGCCCCAGATGGAGACGTCGCCATACGCACCATTGCAGGCGAAATCGCTCAGCTGAACTGGGGCCACGGGATCGCTGATGTCGAAAACCCGGATCCCACGGGTGTCGCCCTGAACGAGGGTGTCGCCCCAGAACGCCATGTCGGTGTTCTGGCGGCCCGTCGTCGCGGACGAGGCGTTGAGCGTGATGTTGGCCCCTGACGAATCAGGTGTAACCGTGACCTGCGCGCCCGCCCCGGTCGGGGCGGCGAGCATGATGGCCACAATGCCGAGCGGAAACGCCAGGCGAAGAAGCCGTCGCATGGGCGATGTCACCTCCGGTGTCGAAAAAGAAGGGGGCCCGATGGTAAACCACCGCGAGGGCTGCGTCTAGCGCCAGTTTCGAACCGGCGAAGGGGCGGTTTCCCGCGTCCCTAGAGGCTTCGCGAGGCGGCGAGCTCGACCGCTGCGGCCTCGAGTGCGGCGAGCGCCGTGCGGCCGTCGAGAGCGGTCCGGACCGTTGGAAGCGGGGCCCGAACGAGCGCCCGCACGACGACGCCCCAGTCCGTCTCTCCGTCGTTTCTCCCGGCCGCCGCGAGACGCCCTGCGGGACGGTCCGGCGTGTCCGAGATCGCCCGGACGACGGCGGCCAGGCGGCCCGTGCCGGCGAGGCGGCCGCTCTCGAGGTCGGCCGCCTCGGCGCCGCTCGCCCGCGCGAGCGCCCCCCGCTCCAGGGCCGGATCGACGATCCGGTCCGCCGCGCAGAGGACGATGCTCCGCGCGCCCGTCAGGGACGGCGGCTGACCCGCCCAGAGCTCGCGCCCTTCGGCGGCGACCACCCTGCTCGCGACCACGAGCGAGCCGGGCTCGAGCCCCTCCACGAGGGCGCCGGCCAGGCCGAACGAGACGAGCGGGCCCTCGGGCAGCGACCCCCGCGCGCCCAGCCCGACCCGCACGACAGGCAGGCCGGACTTGCGGGCCGCGCGCTCCTCGACCGCGAGCGCGCAGACGAGTGTCGGCGTCAGTTCAGGGTCCAGGCGAGCGTGCGGGCCGTGTCGCGGACGCTGCCGGTCGTGGCGAGCGTCGCCGCCGGCTCGAAACCGGAGTGAATCGCGCAGTGCTCGCAGCGGTGGTCGTTCCCCGGGCCGTAGCGCTCCCACTCCATGCCGTCCATCAGGGCGTGGTACGTGGGGAAGATCCCGTCGGTCAGGAGGTAGCACGGGCCCTTCCAGCCGTATGGATTCCGGGTGACCGAGCCCCACGGCGCGCACGGCAGCTTGCGCTCGCCGGTGAGGAAGTCCTGGTACACGGGGCTCGCGAGCCACTTGTAGCCGTGCTCGTCGACGGCAGCGCGGATCTCGCGGAACTTCGCCTCGTGCTCGGCGCGCGTCATCGTGAGGGCCGGGTCGATCTGCGAATACTGGTAGCCGGGCGCGATCAGCATCCCGTCGATCCCGACCTCGTTCGTGAGGAAGTCCATCATCGCGAGCACGTCGTCGACCTTCGTCTCCTTGAAGATCGTCGTGTTCGTGGTGACGCGGAAGCCCGCCTTGCGCGCCGTGTGAATCGCCTTCACCGCGATCTCCCAGAGGCCGGGGTAGTCGCAGATGTAGTCGTGGATCTCCTGCATGCCGTCCAGGTGGACGACGAACGTCAGGCGCGGGTTCGGCTCGAAGCGGTCGAGCATGTCGTCGAGGCGGAGCGCGTTCGTGCAGAGCTGGACGTTCCGCTTCATCTCCATGAAGCCGGCGACCACGTCCTCGATCCCCTTGAAGATGAGCGGCTCGCCGCCGCAGATCGAGATGACCGGCGCGGGGCACTGGCGGGCGACGTCGAGGCACTCCTCGACGGTCAGCCTGGCCTTGTTCGACTCGTACTCGCGGATCTTCCCGCAGCCGATGCAGGCGATGTTGCAGCCGAGGGTCGGCTCGAGCATGACGACGAGCGGGTAGCGCTCCTCGCCCCGTTGCGAGGCGACGTAGCGCCCGATCTGAACCGTGCTCCGGAGCGGGAACTTCATCGCACGCCCCTTCCGTCGGTCGCGATTGCGTCGGCCACCGCGCGCGCGAGCGCCGGCTCGACCGGGCCCGGCCGGTAGCCGAGCTCATTCTCCGCCTTGCGCGAGGAGAAGAACATGGGCAGGCGCGCGAGACGTACCTCGTTCCGATTCGCCACTCCGAGAGCCGCGGCGCCCACGGCTACAGCGTACGGCACGCGGACGGTCGGCCGCGGACGACCTGCCAGACGCGCGATCGCGGCGAAGAGGTCGGCGAGCGCCAGGTCGACGCCGCCGAGCAGGTAGCGCTCGCCGGCGCGGCCCCGCTCGAGCGCCAGCACGTGGCCGCACGCCACGTCGCGGACGTCGACGACGTTCAGCCCGGTCGTCGCGACGTAGCCCCGGATCCGTCCCCGGGCCACGCCGGCGATCATCGCCCCGGTGGGCGTCGGCCTCGTGTCGCCCTCGCCGACCGGCGTGGTCGGGTTCACGACGACCGCGTCGAGGCGCTCCCGGCCAGCGGCGAGCACGAGGCGCTCGGCGGCGAGCTTCGTGCGCTTGTACGGCACCTCGAGCTCCCAGACGGGCGGGCCGTCGGCCTCGGTCGCCGGCCGTCCGGGCACCGGGCCGCACGTGCCCGCGGTGCTCGTGTGCACGAGCCGCTTCACGCGCGCGCGCGCGCACGCGCGAAGGACGTTCTCGGTCCCCTCGACGTTGACCCGCTCGAGGAGCGCCGGGTCGTCGTCGTAGCTGTAGAGGGCGGCGACGTGGACGACCGCGTCGCAGCCCGCAAAGGCCCGCCCGAGGGCGGCGGGATCGAGCAGCTCGACGCGGTCGGCGCGGACTTCGGCCCCCGCCTTCGCAAGCGCCCGGGCGACGTGGCCGCCCACGAACCCGCTCGCACCGGTGACGCAGACCTTCACGCCGCGGCGAGCGCGGCCCGCACGCGGCCGAGCGCCAGCACCGGCCAGACGATCCGGTAGAGGTGGTAGCGGATCATGAAGTCGCCCGGGAACCCCGTGCCGGTGAACTGCTCCTCGTCCCAGTCGCCGTCGGCGCGCTGCGTCTCCGCCAGGAAGCGGACGGCCCTTCGCGCTGCGGGCGAGCCCGCCTCCCCGGCGGCCGCGAGCGCGAGCAGCGCCCAGGCCGTTTGGGACGCCGTCGACTCTCCGCGGCCGCGCCACGCGAGCCCGGCGTCGCCCAGGTCGTACGAGCGGCAGTCCTCGCCGAAGCCCCCGTCCGCGTTCTGGACGCGCTCGAGCCACCCGACCGCGCGCCGGACGGCCTCGTGCTCCGGCGGAACGCCGACTGCGGCGAGGGCGGGGAGCGCGGCGCCGACGCCGTAGACGTAGTTGACGCCCCAGCGCCCGTACCACGAGCCGTCGTCCTCCTGCTCGGCGAGGACGTACTCGACGCCGCGGCGCACGGTCTCCTCGTGGCCGGGGCGGCCGGCGAGGAGCTCGAGGGCGTGGCCGCTGACGTCGACGCTCGGAGGGTCGATCACGAACCCGAAATCGCAAAACGGGAGGCCGTAGAGCCACTCGGCGCGGTTGTCGACGTCGAACGCGCCCCAGCCCCCGCCCTTCGACTGCATCGCGGCGACCCACTCGGCAGAGCGCTCGACCTGGTCGGCGCCCACGCCCGATTCCTCGAGGGCGAGTCCGACGACGGCCGCGTCGTCGACGTCGGGGTAGAGGTCGTTGTCGTACTCGAACGACCAGCCGCCCGCGGTCGCGCCCGCCCGCCGCAGCGACCAGTCGCTCCGCGTCCGAACCTCCTCGGCGCGCAGCCACTCGACCGCCCGGACGAGCGGCGGATGCTCGGGGGGCACTCCGGCCGCCAGCAGCCCGAGCACCGCGAGGCCGGTGTCCCACACGGGGGACTGGCAGGCTTCGGGACGGATGCGCTCGCCGTCCTCGACCATGAACCGCCGCCAGCCCGCGATGCCGCGCCGGAGGTAGGGCGAGTCGGGGCCGTGGCCGCGGCAGACGAGCGCCACGAGCGACCAGACCCACGGCGGCTGGATCCCGCCCCACGAGCCGTCCAGCTCCTGACGGTCGAGGATCCAGCGCTCGGCGAGCTGGAGCGCGCGTTCCCGGCCCGGCTTGACGCGGCCGTTCTGGTAGCGCGTGAGCAGCGCGTCGCCCCAGTCGATCGGGGTTCCCCGCCGCGGCCGGACGCCGAGGTTCAGCTCGTCGCAGCGCCGCGCCGCGGGCACGGGACGGACCGGCCGGTAGTGCATCGCGATCGAGAGCGGCACGAGCGTCTGGCGGGCCCAGCAGGCGAAGTCGTAGATCGAGAACGGCATCCACGAGCGCAGGGCGACGAGCTCGACCGGGATCTGCGGGATGTCCTCCCAGCGCCACTGGCCGAGCAGCGCGAGCCACATGCGCGTGAAGACGCGCGACGCGCCGATCCCCCCGCGCTCGAGGACGAAGTCGCGGGCGCCGGCCAGCCGCGGGTCGTCCGGGTCGAGTCCGGCCAGGCGAAGCGCCGCGTACGCCTCGACCGTGGCGGCCAGGTCGGGCTCGCCGCCGCGGTAGATCGCCCACGTCCCGTCCGGACGCTGACGGGCGAGCAACTCGTTGGCACAGCCCCGAAGCGTCCGCTCGTCGAGCCGGCGCAGGAAGTGGAGCAGGAAGACGTGCTGGGCGGTCATGGTCACGTTGGACTCGAGCTCGCCGACCCACCAGCCGCCGGGCGCCTGGAGATCGAGCAGCCGGCCGAGGGCCGCGTCGAGGACGCGGTCGAGCTCGGACGGCGTGGCGCCCGTCGGCTGCGCCCGTGCTCTCTCCGCCTCGTGAACGCCCATGAAACCTCCTGCGTCAGCCTCGGAGCGTACCGTCACCGGGCGCCGGGGTTCCAGCGAGGAGCCGCGCGGCGCGGCGCCCGCTCCGGATCGCGCCCTCCATCGTCGCCGGCCAGCCCGTCGCCGTCCATGCCCCGGCGCGGACGACGCCCGGGCGGCCGGTCTCCGGGCCGGGCCGAAGCGCGGCCGTGCCGGGACGTCCGGCGAACGTCGCCGCCGGCTCCCGGCTGACCCGCGACCAGACGACCTTCGCGGGCCCGAGCCGCTGCGTCACCTCGCGCGCCACCAGCTCGACGAGCTCACGGCCGCGGGTCGCAGCCAGTTGGGGCGCGCCGCTCGCCACCACGGTCAGGTACTGCCCCTGTGCCGGCTCCCGACCGGTCAGCCGCCCGCGGTCGAAGACCCAGTGCGCCGGGCTGCCGAGCAGGGCCGCGAGCGGCGGGTCGAGGAGCGGCCGGTCGACGAGCAGGTGGACGCTCACGATCGGAGACTCCTCGAGACCGGGATCCGGCTCGTCCAGGAGCTGCGCGCTCTCGCCGGGCGGAACGGCGACGACGATCGCGTCCGCCTCGAGCCGCGCGCCCCCGGCGAGCACGACCGCGCCGTCCTCGAGCCCGGTCGCGCGGGCGCGGAGGCGGACATCGGCTCCCGCGTCCGCGAGGGCGCGCCCGGCCGCGTCGCCGTGCATCTCGCCGAGCGGAGCGGTCGGCAGGAGGAGGTCGCTCGCGCCCCGTTCGCCGAGGAGCGCCGTGCGCACGGTGAAGATCGCGAGCGCCCCGCTCGCCTCCTCGCTCCGGATATTGAGCGCCGGGCGCATGAAGACGTCCCAGAACCGCTCGATCGCCCGGTCCGACTGCCCGAGACCGCGCAGGAGCGCCGCGAACGTCACGTCGTCGTGGTCGTCCGGGTCGAGGCGCCCCAGCCGGCGGGCGACGCGGGCAACTGCGAGCCGCTCGCGGATCGTCAGGTGCCGGTAGCGGAGAAGTGCGAGCGGGCTCGTCCCCAGGGCCGCGACGCGCCCGTCCTCGCCGATCACGGGCAGGCCGAGCGGCGTCCTCAGCACCGAGCCGGCGCGGCCGACGCGCGCGAGGAAGCCGAGGTACTCCGTGCAGCAGCCGAGCGCGATGTGCTGGCCGTTGTCCGGCGGCGGGGATGGATCGCCGTCCCGCTCCGGCAGCGTCTGCACCGCGCCGCCGAGCGTCGGGCGCGCCTCGAGGAGCGTCACGCGGTGGCCGGCGTCGACGAGATCGAGCGCTGCGGCGAGCCCGGCGAGACCTCCGCCGACGACCACCGCTCTCACGGCGCTCCCCCGGGAGACCGCGGAACGGGCAGGCGCGCGATCGCGCGAAGCTTCTCCGCCGCGGAGAGGGCGGGCCGCCGGGAGAACACGTCGTAGTCACGTGCGCGCATCTGCAGCAGCAGCCCGCGGTAGATGCCGGCGAACGAGCGGACGCACAGACGGCTGCGCCGGTCGAGGAGCGGCAGCAGGCGGAGCCCCTCGCCGAGCAACGTCTCGGCCCGCGCCGCCTGGTGCTCCATGAGCGGCAGCCACCCGGGCCCGGGCCGGCCGGCCGCGAGCTCGTCCTCGCCGACGGCGAACCGCGCGCGCTCGTCCTCCGGCAGGTAGATCCGGCCGAGGCCGAGGTCCTCGGGGACGTCCCGCATGATGTTGATCTGCTGGAGCGCGAGCCCGAGCGTCTCGGCGAGCGGGATCGCGACCGTGGGACTGCGCGGCCCGTACACCGCCGCGCACGCGACGCCCACTGCGCCGGCGACGCAGCGGCAGTACTCCCGCAGCTCGTCCCAGCTCGCGTACCGCGTCCGTTCCGTGTCCATGAGGCCGCCGCGCACGAGGTCGCGCAGCGGTCCGTCCGGGATCGCGTACCGCCCACGGGCGTCCGCGAGGGCGACGAGCACCGGGTCGTCGCCGGGCGGGGCGTCGATCGAGGCCCCGATCGCCGCGAGCCGCGCGCGGCGGGCACCGGCCTCGACGCCGGGCGCGTCCGCCGCGTCGTCGACCCGCCGGGCGAACGCGTAGAGCGCGGCCACCGCCTCGCGCTTCGGCCGCGGGAGCACGCGGATCCCCCACGCGAAGTTCCGGGCCTCGCGGCCCGTGATCGCGAGCGTCTCCGCGTACGCCTCGGCGACGTTCACCGGCGCACGATCTCGCGCACGGCCAGGCGCGCGAACGTGAGGCGGCCGGGGGCCGGCCGGCGGGTGAAGACGTCCCAGCGCGCGCGTTCCAGTGCGTCGAGCGCCGCCAGGCCGCCGGCGGCGAAGAGCGCGACCGACCTGCCCGTCCGGCCGCCGAGCGCCGCCGCGAGGCCGGTCCCCCGCTCGAGCAGCGGCCGCGCCCGCGCCGCCTCGAACGCGAGGAGCGCCGCGACTCGTTCGCTCCACGGGCCGGCCAGGTCGGCGTCGACCACGCCGTGGCGGCGGAGGTTTTCCTGCGGCAGGTAGACGCGGCCGAGCGCGAGGTCGCGGGGCGGATCCTGGAGGAAGTTGACGAGCTGCAGCCCCGTGCAGACGTCGTCGCTCGCGGCGACGAGGTCGGGCTCGTCGGCCCGGCCGTAGATACCGAGCACGATCCGCCCGACGGGATCGGCGGAGTACGTGCAGTACTCCCGGACGTCCTCCCACGTCTCGTACCGGGTCGTCCGCTGGTCGCGGCGGTTCGCCTCGATCAGGCGCGCGAACGGCTCACGGGGAAGCCCGCACGCCGAGATCGTCTCGTGCAGACGACGCAGCACGGGCACGGTCGGCGGCCCGTCGAGCTCGCCTTCGAGCGCGTCGAGCAGCGCGTCGCGGTCGCCCTCCGCCTCGTCCCCGATCGTGTCGACCAGCCGCGCGAAGCCGTAGACCGCGCGAAGGTGTGGCCGCACTTCGCGCGGCACGAGGAACGAGACGACGGGGAAGTTCTCGCCGCCCGCGCGCGCGTCGATCCGCGCGAGCGCGAGCTCCGGCGACTCGAGCAGGCTGTGGCCCGGCATAGAGTCGATTCTCCCATGCAGCTTCGAGCCTTCGGCGCAACCGGGATCGACCTCCCCGTGATCGGCCTCGGCACGTGGAAGGTCTTCGACCTTCCGGACGGCGAGGAGCACGTTGCGCGCGACGTCGTCGAGGCGGCGTTCGCCGGCGGCTGCCGCATCGTCGACTCGTCGCCCATGTACGGTCGCGCCGAGGCGGTGCTCGGGCGCGCGCTCGGAGGGCGGCGGGACGAGGCCTTCGTCGCCACGAAGATCTGGACGGACTCCTCCGCGGAGGCGCGCACCCAGCTCGGTGCGCAGCTCGGCTTCTACGAGGGACGGATCGAGCTCGAGCAGATTCACAACCTCGTCGCCTGGCAGGAGCACCTGCCCTGGCTCGAGTCGGAGCGTGAGGCGGGACGCATCCGGCTCATCGGGGCGACGCACTACCGCGCGGCCGCGTTCGACGAGCTCGAGCGCGTCATGCGAACCGGCAGGATCCAGGCGATCCAGATTCCCTACAACCCGCTCGAACGCGAGTGCGAGCGGCGCATCCTTCCGCTCGCCGAGGAGCTGGGAATCGGCGTCGTCGTCATGCGGCCGCTGGGCGGGGAGGGCGCGCTCATGCCAGGCCCCGATCCGCGCGACCTCGGGCCGCTCGGCGGGATGACGTGGGCGCAGGCGCTTCTCGCCTGGGCGCTCGCCGACGCGCGCGTCCACGTGCTCATCCCGGCCACCTCGCGTCCGGAGCACGCCCGCGAGAACGCTGCCGCGGGCGAGCTTCCGCCGCTCGAGGAGGCCGAGCGCGAGCTCGTCGCACGAATGGCCGAAGCTAGCTCCTGAGGTCGTCCGTGTGCTCGCCGAGACCGGGCACGGCGCCCGGCTCGGGCCGACGGCCGTCGACGCGGAACGGGACACCGATCGTCGGGATCGGGCCGACGGGCGAGTCGACCTCGGCGACGAGGCCGCTTGCATCGAGCTGCGGGTGCGCCATCACCTCGCCCACGTCCCGGACGAGGCCGCACGGGATCCCGGCCCGCTCGAGACGCTCCGCCCACGCCGCCGCGGGGGCGGCCGCGAGCGCGTCCTCGAGCAAAGGCTCGAGCTCGGCCCGGGCGGCAGCCCGGCCCTCGTTCGTCGTGAAGCGCTCCACCTCGGCGAGCTCCGGCCGGCCGAGGACGTCGCGGCAGAGCGTCTCCCAGTGGGCCCGCGAGAGCACCGCCATCGACACGAGCTTGCCGTCGCCGGCGCGATACGGCCCGTACGGGCAGAAGAGCGGATGGTGGAGGCCTGTGCGCTCGGCCAGCTCCCTCCGATGCCACCAGAGGTGCGGGAAATAGCCGAGCCAGTCAAGCATCGCGTCGAAGAGCGACACCTCGACGTGCGCGCCCTCGCCCGTGTCCGCCCGCCGGACGAGCGCCGCGAGCGTGGCGACGGCGGCGTAGGAGCCGGCGCCGAGGTCGCAGACGGACACGCCGACCCGCGCAGGCTCCTCCGGCGTGCCGGTGATCGAGACGAGCCCGGTCTCCCCTTGCACCACGAGGTCGTAGGCATTGCGGCGCGCGTACGGACCGTCGGTCCCGTAGCCGCTGATCTCGACGTAGACGAGGTCCTCGCGAAGCGCGCGAACCGACGGCTCGTCGAGGCCGACGCCGGCTGCCCAGCCGGGAGTGAAGTTCTGCAGGAAGACGTCGGCGCCGCGGATCAGGTCGTCGAGCTCTGTCCGTCCGTCGGGGTCGTGCACGTCCAGCTCGATGCTCCGCTTGCCGCGGTTCACCCAGACGAAGCCGCTCGAGAGGCCGTTCGCAATCGTGTCCCAGCCGCGCGTGACGTCCCCGCGGCCGGGCGCCTCGATCTTCACCACGTCCGCGCCCAGGTCGGCGAGGAGGCGTGTGCAGAGGGGCCCGGCCAGGCCGATCTCGCACGCGACGACGCGGATGCCGCCGAGCAGCATGGGCGGAGCCTAGTCCGTGGGCCTGCGGGAACTCCGGCGCACTCTCGTCGCGATACCGGGCGAGACACGGCACCGGATGGTCGGTACGCTCGACGCGAAGGGGCCCTCCGGGGCCCCTTCGTCACGCGCGTCTACCTGTTTGCGCCTACGGGACGGTCTGGACCTGGACGACGTGGTCGCGCGAAACGGCGATCCCGAGCGCCTGGTGCGCCTTGACGACCGACTCGGCGTCCGGAGCGTCCGAGAGGCAGTACGCCTCGCCGTTCTCGGCGAGCATGACGCTCAGCCCCTGGACGCCGTGCTCGTCTCGCTCGCCGGCCTGGATTCGGGCAGTCATCGACTCCCGCAGCTCCGGCGACACGGGCCCCATCGGATGGTGGTCGAGGAAGGTGGGCATCGGTTCTCCTCTCGCTAGGTGTGGGGTCGGCCGAGCGGATCGGGACCGGGGTCTCCGCCGGCGGCGGCGACCGCAAGCCGCGGCAGGTAGTTGGCCCAGCCCTGTCCGTGGATCTCGACCGAGTCCGGGGGCAGGTCGCGGTGCGTGAGCCGGACGATTGTCCCGTCGCCGTCCGGCTCGAGGTCGAATTCGACCGTGCTCGATCCGGGCGGCACGTCCTGGCCGCCCTCCCAGCCCCAGGTGACGACGACGCGGCGCGGCGGATCGAGCTCGACGTACTCGCCACGGGCGATCGCCTCGTCGTTGATCTCGACGCGGTACACGCCGCCGGGCCTGGGATCGAGCGTCGCCGCCCGGCCCTTCCAGCGCACCATGCGCGCCGGATCGGTGAAGTACTGGAACACGGTCTCCGGGGAGGCGTCGATGCGCACCTCCTGCGTGAGCACGTCAGTTGGCGTTGCCACGGCGCTCCTCCTTCTCGGCTTCGATCTTCAGACGTGCGAGGCCGTCCGCCCAGAACTCGTCGAGGAAGGCACGAAGGCCTTCGAGCCCCTCGGGCCGCGCCCGGTAGAGACGGCGGGTGCCGTCGCGTCGCTCGGCGAGCAGGCCGGCCTCGCGCAGGACGGTCAAGTGCTGCGACACGGCCGGCCGGGTCACAACGAAGTGCGACGCGATCTCGCCGGCCGACAGCTCGTCCCCGCCGAGGATTCGCAGGATCCGGCGTCGGTTCGGCTCGGCGATCGCCCGCAAGGCTGCGTCCATGCCTGAGTTTTAGCGGACGCTTACGTAAGCGTCAACTAACGCTCGTGGAAAGCTTCGGCCCGCCGGGAACGTTAGGCCGATCGACCCCGACGGAAGGAGGACCGCATGGCGAAGCTCACGGAGAAGGCACGAGCCCTGATCGACGGCCCCAACTTCGCGTTCCTGGCCACCGTGGACCCGGACGGCGCCCCGCAGGTCACGCCGGTCTGGATCGACCGCGACGGCGACACGATCAGGGTCAACACCGCGGCCGGGCGGGTGAAGGACTGGAACATGCGCCGTGACCCGCGCGTGGCCGTCTCGATCGCGGACGCGGACGACGCGTACGAGAAGGTCGACATCCGCGGGCGCGTCGTGGGGACGGTCGACGAGCCGGAGGCCCGCGCACACATCGACGGCCTGAACCGCAAGTACCACGACACGGACGAGGCGTACCCGGTCCGCCCGGGCGAGCAGCGCGTGATCTTCCTGATCGATCCCGAGCGGATCAACTAGGTGCGGTGAGTCGCCTCCTGTACCTCGCCCGGGACGAGGTCGCCGCCCTCCTCCCGCCCGTCGCCGAGCAGCTCGACCTCGTCGAGGAGACGTACCGCGCGCTCGCGGCCGGGCGCGTCGAGCTGCCGCCGAAGCCGGGCGTCCACCCGAGGCCCGACTCCTTCATCCACGCCATGCCGGCGTACCTGCGCGACGGCGACGTGGTCGCGCTCAAGTGGGTCTCCGGCTACCCGGCGAACAAGGCGCGCGGGCTGCCGTACATCACCGGGCTGATCGTCCTGAACGACGCCGAGACGGGCCTGCCGATCTGCGTGATGGACGGAGCGGAGGTAACGGCCGCCCGGACCGCAGCCGCGAGCGGCGTCTGCGTGCGCCGGTTCGCCCCCGACGGCTGGAGCCGCGCCGCGATCCTCGGCTGCGGCGAGCAGGGCGTCTTCCACGCGCGGCTCCTCCGCGAGCTGAATCCCGCCGTCCGGATCCGCGCGTTCGACCCGAACCCCGAGCGCGTCGAGCGTCTCGGCGACGACGTCGAGGCCGCGTCCGACGAGCTCGAGGCAGTCGCGGGCGCCGAGGTGGTCGTCACCGCCGCGCCGATCGTCGAGCGGCCGAGCCCGCCGATCGGCGCCGAGGCGCTGGGCGAGCGGTGGCTCGTGCTGCCGATCGACTTCGACGCGCTCGTGCGACGCAGCCTCGTCGAGGCGGCAGAGCTCTTCGCGGTCGACGACGTCGGGCAGTTCGAGTACTACCGCACCCAGGGCCACTTCGCGGACTGGCCCGTCCCCGCCGCGAGCGTCGGCGAGGCGCTCGGCCGGCCCGACGCGCCCGCACGGGTCGCCTGCGTGAACCTCGGGATCGGCGCGCTCGACGCCGCCTTCGCGGCCCGGATCCTCGCATCGGCCCGCGAGCGGGGCGCCGGGACCGAGCTCCCCCTCTGAGCGACAATGCGGCCGTGCAGACTCCGGCCTGGCTGACCCGGCTCGAGGAGAGCCTCGCTGCCGACGAAGGGACGGAGACGCTCGCCCTCGCGCTCATCCTGCTCGCATCCGTCGCGGGAGCCGACATCGCGATCGGCGACGCAGAGCGCCGGTCCGCGACCCGCCGAGCGCTGCTCCTGCTCGCGGCCGGAGGAGATCCCGGCCGCGGGCTCGACCTGAACGGACGCGCCGTCACGGCGATCGCGGACGACCTTCGCACAGCCGACCGCCAGCTCAGCCTCGAGAACGGCATGCGCGACCTGCGGCAGCTCTGCTCGGGGCTGCCGCACGTGAGCGAGGCGGTCAACGGGCTCGTCGCCGCTCCCGACGTCGCATGGAGGGCCTACGCTGCTTCGCTGCTCGCGGAGGACCTGGCCGCGGACGACGCGGAGGAGGACGGGTAGTGGACATCGGATTCGCCGAGGCGCTCCTCATCGCGGGCCTCCTGCTCGCCGTGGGCGCCGGGCTTTCCGGCTGGCTGCACGGCACCGTTCTCTCGATCTCGGTCCTCTCCGTGCTCGCCGGCATCGCGTTGGCGGTCACGGACGTCGTGCACGCCGACCCGAAGGCGACCGTCGTCGTCCTCGCCGTCGAGCTGGCGCTCGTCCTCACGCTCTTCTCGGACGGGCTCTTCGTCGAGGACGAGCTGATCGGCACCCTCTGGAGTCCCGTCGTGCGCGCGCTGGCGCTCGCGATGCCGTTGACGCTCGCCCTCCTCGCCGTGATGGCCAAGCTCCTGTTCCCGGAGCTGAGCTGGATGGAGGCCTGCCTGCTCGGCGCCGTCCTGTCGCCGACCGACCCGGTCGTCACGTCGGCGGTCGTCACCTCCGTGAAGGTGCCGAGGCGCGTCCGCCACACGCTGAACCTCGAGTCCGGTCTGAACGACGGGCTCGCGCTCCCGTTCGTCCTCTTCTTCCTCGCCGCCGCCGTCCCGGGCGGGAGCGACCCGGCGACGGAGGCGGCGAAGCTGACCGTCGAGGCGCTCGTCGGAGCCGCAATCGGAATCGGCGTCGCCGTCGTGGGCGCCCGAATCCTTCCTCACCTGCCGGGCGGCGGGATCACCGCGAAGTACGAGGGCACGTACGCGCTCGGCCTCGGGTTCTTCGCCTTCGGCCTTGCCGACCTCACGTACGGGAACGGGCTGATCGCGGCCTTCGTGGCAGGGATCGCCCTCGCCTTCACGCGGCACGAGGTTCCCGAATCCTTCCGCGACTTCAACGAGAGCGTCAGCGCGCTCTTCCAGATCATCATCTTCTTCATCTTCGGAGCGCTCGTCGTCGCAACCGGCTGGCCGGGACACACGCTCGAGGTGATCCTCTTCATCGCGTTCGCGCTCTTCGTCGCGCGGCCGGTCGCAATCGCGGTCTCGTTTCTCGGCGTCGAGCTCCCGGCGCCGGAGAAGGCGTTCATCGCGTGGTTCGGGCCGAAGGGCGTCGCGTCGATGCTCTTCGCACTCCTCGTCCTCAACTCGGCCGACCCCAACAGGACGCTCGTCTTCGACGTCGCGTCCTTCGTGATCGTCTCGTCGATCTTCGCGCACGGGCTGACCGACACGGTCGGGGCGCACTGGATCGAGCGGCGGCTCGCCCGCTCAGGCGGCGCTGATGAGGACGACGTAGGCGAAGAGGTAGAGCACGACGAAGGCGATGCCGCTCGCCCGGTCGTGCCGCCGGCGCACGGCTAGCACGGCGCCGACCGTCGCGACCGCCACGAGGGCGTAGACGGATCCGACGACTGCGAGCCGGGGCGTGACTTCGGCCGGGGCGACGATCGGGCCGATCCCGATCGAGAGCGTCGCGTCGATGAGCGAGCTGCCGAGCGCGTCGCCGACCGCGACGCCGGGCGCGCCGCGCGCGAGCGCGGTCAGGTCGACCACGATCTCGGGCGCCGACGTCCCGATCGACGCGCCGAAGAACGCGACGGCGAACTCCGGCACGCCGGCGAGCTCGGACATCCGGACGAGGGCCCGAACGGCGACCGTCGCACCGAAGCCGACGAAGCCGAGCGTGAGGAGGACGATCCCGGCCTGGCGCAGCCGGCCGCGAAACCGAACGTCCGGTGCCGGCTCCGGTACGCCCCCCGGGAGGAGGCGCACGATCAGCCACGTGGAGACCGCCCAGGTGCCGACGAGAACGAGGCCCTCGCCGCGGCCGAGCCAGCCGTTCGCCACGAACGTCGTCGTGAGCGCAAGGCCGGCCATCGTCAGGACCGTCACGAGGACGACCTCCCGCCGGTCGATCGGCACGATCCGCATGACGAGCGGGAAGAGACCGAGCACGAGCGTGTACTGCGTGAGCACGGACCCGACCGAGTCGCCGACATTCACGTCGCCCTCTCCCTCGAGGTGCGCCGCGATCGAGTTCGCGATCTCCGGCAGGTCGGTGCCGAGCGCGACGAGGACGACGCCGACGACGAACGGCGGCGCGCCCAGCTCGGCCGCGAGCGCCCGCGTGTAGTCGACGGCCCGGCTCGATGCGACAAGTGCGACGGCCAGGCCGCCCACGAACAGGAATGCCTGCAGGGCGATCTCCATGACGGGTCACACAACCGCCGCGCCGCGCCCGGCTCTGCGGCCCGCCTGGGAGGGGCGATTCTACAAGGGCCGATTAGATTGTCCCCGTGGACATCCTCGCCGGGGTCATCTTTGTCTGCGCGCTTGCCCTGATTGCGCTCGAGTGGGTGCACCGCACGAAGGTCGCGCTCGCGGGCGCGCTGCTCGTCGTCGCCCTCGGCGTCACGGACCTCGACGAGGCGATCGAGGCCGTCGACTGGGCGACACTCGGGCTCCTCGCCGGGATGATGATCATCGTCGGCCTCACCGAGCGGACGGGGATCTTCACGTACCTCGCGCTCCGGGTAGCGCAGCTGTCGAACGGAAGGCCCGTGCGGCTCGTGTTCCTCCTCGCCGGCGTCACGGGTGTCATGTCGGCCTTCCTCGACAACCTAACGGCGATCCTCCTCGTCGTCCCGATCACGCTCCTGCTCGCCGACGTGCTTCGCATCTCTCCGATTCCGCTCGTCCTCGTGGAGATCTTCGCCTCGAACATCGGCGGCACGGCGACGCTGATCGGTGACCCGCCGAACATCATGATCGGAACGCACGTGGCCGAGCTCTCCTTCGTCGACTTCGTCGTCAACCTCGCTCCGATCGCCTTCGTGACCCTGGCCGTCTCGACGGCTGTGCTCTTCATGCTCTTCCGCGGGTCGCTGCAGGTCGCGCCCGACCGGGTGGCAGAGCTCGAGAGCCTCGACCCGGCGCGAGACGTTCGTGAGAGCCGCTACGTGAAGCGGTCGATCGCGGTCCTCGTCGGGACGATTCTCGTCTTCTTCCTCCACGCGCCCCTCCACCTCGAGCCGGCGGTCGTCGCCCTCGGCGGCGCCACGGTGCTGCTGCTCGTCACCTCCGACGACGTCGAGGAGGCGCTCGAGCGGGTCGAGTGGTCGACCATCTTCTTCTTCGTCGGGCTCTTCGTCATGGTCGGCGGACTCGAGGCGCAGGGCATCATCGACCGGATCGCCGACCTGCTCGCGGACGCGACGGGAGGCTCGAGGACGGGCGAGGCGATGGCGATCATGTGGGGCTCGGCAGCGGGGTCCGCGCTCGTCGACAACATCCCGTTCACGGCCGCGATGATCCCGGTCGTCGACCAGCTCCAGGCCGGCCCGGAGGGCAGCGACGACGCGCTCTGGTGGGCGCTCGCGCTGGGCGCCTGCTTCGGCGGGAACGCAACGGTGATCGCGGCCGCCGCGAACGTCGCGGCGACGGGCGTGCTAGAGCGCAGCGGGCGCCATATCTCGTTCCTCGGCTTCCTCGCCTACGGGCTGCCGATCACGCTCCTCTCCCTCGCGCTCGCCACCGTCTACCTGCTGCTCTTCCAGCTCTGATGGCCGAGTCGACCATCCTCGAGCGGATCGTGCTCGTCCCGGCCTCCGTCCCGCGGGACGCGACGTACGGTGACGCCGCCGACGTCCTCGCGGCCTCGGAGCAGACGGGAATCGCCGTCCTCGACGCCGACGAGGGCGTCGTCGGACTCTTCGGCGCGGAACAGGCGCTCCGAGGCTGTCTGCCGCGCTACCTCGACGAGCTCCACCACACGGCGTTCGCCCGCGACGATCTCGATCTCCTCGCCGAGCTCGCGACCAGGACGCGCGGCGAGCCGATCGAGCGGCACATGACGACGCCGATCACGGTCGAGCGCGACGCGAGCGCAGTGCACATCGGCGAGGTCTTCCTCCACTGCCGCCGTCCGGCGATCGCGGTCGTCGACGGCGGGCGGTTCGTCGGGATGCTGGACCGCGCGGCGTTCGCGCGGGCGATGATCCTGCCCGCACCGGGCTCGGCATCTTGACCGTCGTCGGGCGGCCCTCGTAGGATCGCGCCGTTCTGCACCCTCTCCCCCCTGATTCGGAGGTGCGCTGTGGCTGAGTCGCGCAAGGTCGGTGCGGTGACCTACCGCGAGGCCGACCAGGACTACTTCGACAAGCGGAAGCTCCGCCGCCATGCGGGCGTCTGGTCGCTCTGGGCGCTGGGAGTCGCCGCCGTCATCTCCGGCGACTTCTTCGGCTGGAACTTCGGGCTCGCGTACGGGTTCGGCGGCCTGCTGATCGCCACGATCATCGTCACGGTCATGTACTTCGGCCTGTGCTGGTCGATCGCCGAGATGTCGCCGGCCCTGCCGCACACGGGGGGTGCGTACTCGTTCGCCCGATCGGCGATGGGGCCGTGGGGCGGCTTTACGACCGGCGTCGCGGAGACGATCGAATACGTCATCACGCCGGCGGTAATCGTGGTCGGGATCGGGAGCTACATGGACTCGATCGCCGACGACCTCTTCGGGTTCACGCTGCCGCTGCCGCTCTGGTGGGCGATCTTCTACGCGGTCTTCGTCGGGCTGAACTACATCGGCGTCGAGGCGAGCTTCCGGTTCACGGTGTTCATCTGTCTCGTGTCGCTCGCCGTGCTGGTCGTCTTCTTCATCGGGGCGATCGGGGAACTCGACTTCACGAAGTTCGCGATCGACTCGGGCGGCGGCTGGCTGCCCGACGGGATCCCCGGGATCTTCTACGCCCTGCCGTTCGCGATCTGGTTCTACCTCGCGATCGAGGAGTTACCGCTCGCGGCGGAGGAATCCGCCGACCCGCAGCGCGACATCCCGCGCGGGACGATGTGGGGCCTCGTCACGCTCGTCGTGACCGGCTTCCTCGTTCTCTTCCTGAACAGCGGGATCGCGCCGGGATCCGGGCCGCTCAGCGAGTCCGGCGAGCCGCTCCTCGACGGGCTGAAGACGATCTTCGGCGGCGGGACCTCGGCGTCGCTCCTCGGCCTGATCGCGGTCGCAGGCCTCGTGGCCAGCTTCCACACGATCATCTTCGCCTACGGCCGGAACATCTTCTCGCTCTCGCGGGCCGGCTACTACCCGCATCCCTTCTCCATCACCCACGGCACGCGCCAGACGCCCCACGTGGCGCTCGTGATCGGCGCGGTGATCGGCTGGATCGCCGCCTACATCATCTACAAGTCGGGAACCGGCTCCACCGTCGGCGGGGCGCTCCTCAACATGGCCGTCTTCGGCGCCGTGATCTCGTACTTCATGCAGTCGATCTCGTTCATCCTGCTCCGGCGCCGGCTGCCGCACATCGACCGGCCCTACCGGAGCCCGGTCGGGGAGTGGGGCGCGCTGATCTCCGCGGCGATCGCGCTCGTCACGCTCATCGCCATCTTCTGGAACGCGGACTACCGGCCCGGCGTCTACGGCGTGGCGCTCTTCTACCTCGTCGCGGTCGCCTACTTCGCGGTCGCGGGCCGGCACCGGCTCGTCCGCTCGCCGGAGGAGGAGTTCGCGATGGAGCACGGCGAGATGGCACGTCCGAGCATGGAGGCCACGGCCACGCACCTGGGTGGCGGCCTCGAGGCCCAGATGGACGAGGGCCACGCGGAAGGCGTCCCGGAAGAGCCGAGGACGTAAGTCGAGAACGAGACCCGATGGAAGAGCCGGCCGAGCGCCGGCTCTTCCATCTCCGAGGAGACGAGATGCTGACGCTGGACGAACTCCGGGACGACGTCGGAAGCGGTGCGATCGACACGGTCGTCGTCGCCTTCACGGACATGCAGGGGCGTCTGATGGGCAAGCGCGTCCACGGCGAGCACTTCCTCGAGCAGGGCCTCGTCGAGCACGGCGTCGAGGCGTGCGACTACCTGATGGCGCTCGACATGGAGATGGACCCCGTTCCGGGGTACGCGCTCGCGAACTGGGAGCTCGGTTACGGCGACTTCGTCCTGCGGCCCGACCTCGCGACGCTCCGGCGGATCCCGTGGCTCGAGGGGACGACGCTCCTGCTCTGCGACCTCGCGTCGCACGACGGCGCGGACATCGCGCCCTCGCCCAGGCAGATTCTCAAGCGCCAGGTCGAACGGGCCCGGGGCCTCGGTTTCGAGCCGATGGTCGGCTCGGAGCTCGAGTTCTACCTCTTCAAGGAGAGCTACCCCGAGGCGCACGAGAAGGGCTACGAGGGCCTGACGCCCTCGGTGCCCTACATCCTCGACTACCACATCCTCGCCACCACCTACGACGAGCCGTTCATCCGCCAGGTGCGAAACGGCATGCACGCGGCCGGCATCCCGGTCGAGTACTCGAAGGGCGAGGCGTGGCCCGGCCAGCACGAGATCAACTTCCGCTACGCCGACGCGGTCACGATGGCCGACAACCACACGATCTACAAGAACGGCGCCAAGGAGCTCGCGCACCTGAACGGCCTCTCGCTCACGTTCATGGCCAAGCCGCACCACGAGTGGATTGGCAACTCGTGCCACGTCCACACGAGCCTCTGGCGGGAGGGCGAGAACGCCTTCGCCGGCGAGTCGGACGTCTTCAAGCATTTCCTCGCCGGCCAGATCGCGGGGCTGGCCGAGCTGGCGGTCTTCGTCGCGCCGTCGGTGAACTCGTACAAGCGCTACGCGGCCGGCTCGTGGGCCCCGACCACCCTCGCGTGGGGTCACGACAACCGGACGTGCGGCTTCCGGATCGTCGGCCACGGCGCCGGACTCCGCACCGAGACGCGCATCCCCGGCGCCGACGCGAACCCGTACCTGTGCTTCGCGGCACTGCTGGCCGCGGGCCTCGAAGGCGTCGAGCGCGAGCTCGAGCTGCCGCCGGCGCTCGAGGGGAATGCGTACGAGTCCGACGCGGCGCGCTTCCCCCACTCGCTGCACGACGCGATCGTCGCGCTCGAGGGCGGGACGCTCGCGCGCGGCGCCTTCGGCGACGACGTCGTCGACCACTACCTCACGTACGCGAAGACCGAGCAGGGCCTCTTCGACGGCGTCGTGACCGACTACGAGCGCCGCCGGATGTTCGAGCGCGGCTAGCCGGCCGGCGCCCGCCGCGCGACGCCGCAGACCGTGGCGGCAGCGCGTCCGATTAGGCCGGCTGTGGAGCGATTGGCACGAACCGGCGCCGAGTCGGCACAGACACGCGCGGCCGTGGCGGGTACCGTCGAAGGCGGGCGGCGGGTGGCCCTTCCCCACCCAGGGTGGGGCGTGCGCGGGATCGCCGCGACGGCGTAAAGTCAGCCCGATGGCCCGATCGACGACACCCGTCGTGGGGATCACGACGTATGCCGAGCCGGCGGCCTGGGGCGCGTGGAACGTCCCGACCGCGCTCGTCCCCATGACCTACGTCGAGTCCGTGGAGGAGGCCGGCGGACGGGCGCTCCTCGTCCCGCCGAGCGAGCTGGCGCTCGAGGAGACGCTGGACGTTCTGGACGGAATCATCTTCTCCGGGGGGAACGACCTCGACCCCGCCACGTACGGCGCCCGGAGCCACCCGGAGACGAACGGCACCCGTCCGGAGCGCGACCATGCCGAGCTCGCGCTCATGCGCGCCGCGCTCGAGCGCGACATGCCCGTCCTCGCGATCTGCCGCGGCTTCGAGATCATGAACGTCGCACGCGGCGGCGACCTCGTCCAGCACCTCCCCGACGTGGTCGGGGACGAGCGCCACAAGCACACCCCCGGCGTGTTCGCCGACCACGACGTCAGGGTGAGCGCCGAAAGCCGGCTCGGAGGGATCCTGGGCGACCGCGCACCGGTCAAGTCGCACCACCACCAGGGCGTCGGCCGGGTCGGCGAGGGCCTCGTCGAGACCGCGTGGGCCGACGACGGCACGGTGGAGGGGATCGAGGACCCGAGCCGCAGCTTCGCGCTCGGGGTCCTCTGGCACCCCGAGGAGCACGAGGACGGCGCGCTCTTCCGCGCGCTCGTGGACGAGGCACGCGCCTACCGTGGGCGCAGGCGATGATCGAGGTCCTGAACCCGGCCACCGAGGAGACGATCGCCGCGCTGCCCACGGCGACGGCCGAGGACGCCGACCGCGCCGTCGCGGCCGCGAAGGCCGCGTTCCCCGCCTGGCGGGCGGTCGCGCCGGCCGACCGCGCGCGCCTGCTCCGGCGCCTGGCCACGCTCGTCGAGG